>UMAM01033760.1_pt1 | contig 171873 bp, 165 predicted proteins | sample 1963711 | NCBI WGS metagenome assembly UMAM01 (sample SAMEA4835916, study PRJEB28245) | human gut metagenome | biome: gut microbiome; material: fecal sample | place: Denmark | collected 2008
AGAGATGATTATCATTATAAGTTGCTTTTAAAAGACATTGTGCCTTTCTATTCAATATATTGAAGAATGTTTCTTAAATAAATTAAAAACAGTATTTTAATAGATGTATTAGTTTTGATTAAAATAATACTTTATAAATAAAAATATCACAATTATAACTAAATAGAAAAAAAGCGATATACCTCATAAAGAAATAATATCACTTTTTCATTTCTAGAATATATAACGTATAATAATTATTGGAAAATTTTTTATTAAAAACAACAAAAATACTAACATTTTTTATATTCGTTGATGACTATTTTTACTTTGATTTTTTACGATCTTGAATATGTTTTTTATAAGCCTTTTTTACAAATTTTACAATTTCTACTTCAATGATAGATAATATAGATAGTCCAAATACAATTAACCATTCATAACCACTAAGTATAGTGAGTTGAAATATATTTCTCAAACCTGAAATAAACAAAATGCATGACATCAAAATTGCCGAAACAACAAAAGAAACTATTAACCATGGATTTATTCCTTCGGCACGTATCCAAATTGGTTCTGTATTAGAGCGTTGATTGAAAGCTCTTAACATTTGTGAAAAAGCCAACACACAAAATGCCATAGTTTGTCCAACTGCATGTCCCCCCAAAGATTTACCAATCCAATATGAAAAAGTTGTCATGGCAGCTGTAAAAACACCTTGTGAAATCACTCGAAATATCAAATCTTTTTCAAATAAAGTTCCTGATTTTACTGGCTTATACTTCATTATATTTTTACTAGCCGGATCAACACCCAGCGCCAATGCTGGTAATGTGGCTGTTGCAAGATTGACCCACAAAATATGAATAGCCAACAAAGGTGCCTCCCAATTAAAAATTGTAGCAATAAATAATGTTAAAATCTCTGCAACATTACCTATCAAAAGAAATTGTATAACTTTCTGAATATTTCTATATACTCGTCTTCCTTCTTTAATAGCATAAGAAATCGTTGTAAAACTATCATCTAAAAGAATCATATCTGATGCATCTTTAGCTACATCCGTCCCAGTTTTTCCCATGGCAATCCCTATGTCCGCAGCTTTTAAAGCAGGAGAGTCATTTACACCATCACCTGTCATTGCAACAACTTCTCCTGTATTTTTTAAACTTTGAATAATTCTTAATTTATCGGCTGGAGATACACGAGCAAAAACAGTAGTCGTTTTTATAGCGTTATTAAGTTGTTCTTCTGTCATATCATCTAATTCTTCACCAGAGATTATCGTATCTTTATCTTGATAAATTCCCAGTTCTTTAGCAATAGCTAGTGCTGTAACTTTATGATCCCCAGTAATCATAATCGTACGAATCCCTGCTTGTCGACAAATTTTTACAGATTCTGCTACTTCTCGACGAGGCGGATCAATCATCCCTGTTACCCCAATAAAGACTAAATTAAACTCTACATTTTCATTATCTTCAATTGGAAGAACTGTTAAAGAGCGCATGGCAAATCCTAATACTCGTAAAGCATTTTCTGACATAGAAAGACAAAGTCTAATAATATTTTCTTTATCTTTTTTCGTAATCGGGCGAATTCCATTTGAGGTCAAAATATGTGTGCAAAGAGGAAGCATTTCATCTACTGCACCTTTTGTATAAGCAATCCACTGATTATCAATCCGATGTACAGTAGTCATTCTTTTTCTGTCCGAATCAAAAGGTTGTTCAAATACTCTTGGATATTTTTCTTCTAAGCTTTCATGTTCAATGCCAAACATTTGTGCCATATAAAGCAGTGCCCCTTCAGTTGGGTCACCGATAATTTCTCCTTTACGATCTGGATCAAAACTTGCATCATTGCAAAGTGCAGCGGCATAAACCAATTCTTTATATACTTCAGGATGTTGTCGTGTGGCATTTTCAATTGGTGTATTTTCTCCATTAAAAAAATCTCCATTAACAGCAATGTGAGTAACGGTCATCTTGTTTAACGTAAGAGTCCCTGTTTTATCAGAACAAATGACTGTAGCATTTCCTAAAGTTTCTACTGCAGGCAATTTACGAATTAACGCATTTTTCTTCGCCATACGTTGTACACCAAGTGCCATCACTATAGTTGCTGTTGCAGGCAATCCCTCTGGAATAATAGAAATTGCTAAAGAAATTGCAATAAGAAATTGTGGGATAAGAGGTCGTTGATACAATGCGCCAATAGCAAAAATGAAAGCACAAACGATAAGTCCTACTATTGTAAGCGTTTTGCCAACTGCATTTAATTTACGTTTTAAAGGAGTATCAATATCATCTTGATTACTTAACATACCAGCAATATTTCCTACTTCTGTATCCATGCCAGTTGCAACGATTACACCTCTTGCACGTCCATAAGTTACAATAGAAGAAGTATATGCCATATTACTACGATCTCCAAGAGAACAGTTCTTTTCCAAAATGTCATCTGCTTCTTTTTCTAATGGAACAGATTCTCCTGTTAAAGATGCTTCTTGCACTTTCAAATTTGAAGTTTCAATTAAACGTAAATCAGCTGGAACCATATCTCCATCACTAAGAATTACAATATCCCCTATTACTAATTCTTTAGCCAAAATAATACTTTCTTCCCCTTGACGCAGTACACGAGCTGTAGGAGCACTCATATTACGTAATGCTTCCAATGAAGATTGTGCTTTTTTCTCCTGTATGATTCCAATAATTGCATTAAAAATAACAATGATAAAAATTACTGCTGCCTCTGTCCATTCTTGTAAAATTGCAGAAAGCATTGCTGCTCCAATTAAAATAAGTACCATCGCATCAAAAATCTGTTCCTTCAGCATTTGTAAGATTGTTTTAGGAGGTTTTGCGCAAAGTTCATTACGTCCGTTCTTTTTAAGTCTTTCAGCAGCCTCGGCATCGCTTAGTCCATCTTCAGAAGTATCTAGAATAGAAAAAACCTCTGTTAGATCCTTTGAATGCCAAGGCATTCGCTTGTGATTATCCATATTTGGATAAACCACTCCTTTCTTTAACCATTTTTATATTTTTATCCACTTTTTATTAAAGATATTAAAAAAGAAACACAAAAAAGTATAGCCTTCAAATCTATACAAATAGATACAAACTATACCAAAACAAATATAAATTACTTAATTTATAATAAATATTACATCGATCAGCATTACTACTATCGTCGTCGTTCATAATTGAAGTGTGTTTCCTTTCTTCTAATATCTTAGATTAGATTATAAAAAATATTCATTTTTCTGTCAACTAATTTATTTTTTAGTCATTCTCATTGTTTTAATAATTCCTAATCTTTTTTCTATCACCTTTTAAAATTTATAAACATTTAATATTTTTTAATAATGGGCTTTATCAAAAAGAATTTGAATTTCTTTTGGAGTTACTTTACTTTTTTCTTGTTCTAATTTAGCTATACTTCCTAATTCCTTTGCTTTTTGATAGTACCAACATTTATATTGAACCATCTTTAAAGTCTTATTTAATTCTTCCATTTGCTTCAATATTTTATTTTCTTGATTTTTAAAAAAAAGAAATCGTGTTTCTATCGTGCTATCGCCTTGTTTAGTCCATTCAATAAATTGTTTAATTTCTTTTAATTGTAATCCTGATTTTTTTAAACATTCAATTAAAAAAATTGTTTCTATATCTTGTTCAGAAAATTTTCTAATTACACTAACTCTTTTTATTTCAGGTAGCAAACCTTCCTTATCATAGTAACGAATTTGAGAAATGGTTAAATGAAATTTTTTTGCCACTTCTCCAATTAAATATTCCATATTCATTCCTCACTTTTTTATAAATTATATATTGACCTAAAGTTAGGTTTAGGTACTATAATAAATATATCATAAAGATAATAAAGTGTCTATAAGAAAGGAGCAAAGAAAATGGAGCGTGCAAAAGTGATTTGCCATATGTATGTAACGATTGATGGAAAAATTGTTACTGATTTAAAGGGATACCCTGATTGTGAAATTGCTGGAAATATTTATGATGAAATAACTTTCAGCACTTCTAATGCTTGGGGATGTGGAAGCAAAACCTTTGCGTATTTATCAAATTCCACAGTTCAATTAGATTTATATGAACCCAAACAGGGACCATTAGAAGACCATTTTGTTAAAGATGAACGTTATTGTTTTGCCTTTGATCGAAAAGGAAAATTATATTTTAATCAAATTTATAATGATTATGGAAATCAAAAAAGTCGATTTGTCTATGTTTTAACTAAAAATGTAGATAAAAGATTTCTTTCTTATCTAGATGATAAAGGATTTTCCTATCTGTTTTGTGGAACAAATGAATTAGACTTATCCTTATTTTTGCAAAAAATCAAAAAATTAGGAATTGAGACGTTTGTTTTATGTGGCGGAGCACAAATCAATGCACTTTTTTTAAATCAAGATTTAGTCGATGAAATTAGTCTAGTCGTTTGTCCTGGAATACAAGGAGGACGTCAAGAATTGACTTTTGTAGGAACCCATGATGTTTCTTTATTTCCAAAATATTTTAAAATTAAAGATGTTAAAATTTTATCTAACGATACGTTATATTTAAATTATATTAAAAAATAAAGGAGAGAAAAATTATGAAATACGATTTTACATTTTACAACCCTACCCGAATTCACTTTGGAAAAGATAGTCTAAATGCTCTTCATGAAGAATTAAAAAACTATGGCCCAAATATTCTTTTTGTTTATGGAGCAGGCTCTATTAAAAAAATTGGATTATATGATCAAGTTTTAACCATTTTAAAAGAAGAAAATAAAAATGTTTATGAATGTGGTGGCATTACTCCAAATCCTAAATTAAAAGATATGTTAAGAGGAGTGAAAATGATTGAAGATCATCACATTGATTTGATTTTAGCAGTCGGTGGTGGTAGTGTTATTGACTGTGCAAAAGGAATGAGTGTTTCAGTTGGTCTAAAAGATCCATTTAAAGAATTATGGTTAGAACATCAAGAAGTAACCACTCAAAATATTCCAGTAGGTTCTATTTTAACCATGGTAGGCACAGGAAGTGAATTTAATGGTGGAAGTGTCATCACAGATGAAGAACGCAAAATTAAAATGGGTCGTGTTTTCCCAAGTCATGTCTATCCAAAATTTAGCATTTTAAACCCGATATGGACTTATAGTATTAGTGAATATCAAATGGTTAGTGGAATCTTTGATATCTTTTCTCATTTAATGGAACAATATTTCTCTGGTGATGATGACAATGTTAGTGATTACCTCATTGAAGGATTGATGAAAAATCTCATCGTTTCTACTAAAAAAGCGTTAATCAATCCTAAAGATTATGAAGCAAGAAGTAATATCATGTGGAATGCAAGTGTGGCTTTAAATACCTTAGTAGGATTAGGAAAAACACAAGACTGGGAAGTACACAATATCGAACATCAACTTGGTGCTTATACAGATTGTGCTCATGGAATGGGTCTTGCAGCGATTAGTATTCCATATTACAAACACATTTATTCTTATGGATTAGAAAAATTTGTTCGGTTTGCTAAAAACATATGGAATGTAAAAGACATCAATAAAACAAAAGAAGAAGTTGCTTTAGAAGGTCTTAATTGTTTAGAACAATTTATTAAAGAGTCCCACATGGTAACCAATATTAAAGAATTAGGTGCTTCTTTAGAAATGCTTAAAGAGATTGCAAATAGCACGATTGAATCTGGTGGATACAAAAAATTAACTCATCAAGAAATTTATGAAATTTTAAAAGAAGCCTATCAAGATTAAGCGTAATGAAAAGAAAGGATGAAAATTATGAAAAAAATACTTGTCGTTTATTTTTCAGCTAGTGGCGAAACAAAAAGAGTCGCTACTAATTTAGCTGCAGAATTAAATGCAGATATTGAAGAAATCGTTCCAATCCCAAAATATAATGCTTCTGATTTAAATTGGAGAAATCCAAATAGTCGTTCTAGTTTAGAAATGGCCAAAGAAAATTGTAGACCAGAAATTGCTAAAACCCATTTCAACCCCTCTGATTATGACGTTTTAATGATTGGTTTTCCTATTTGGTGGGATATTGAACCAAAATGTATCGATAGTTATTTAGATAATTTTTCTTCAGCAAAAACACTAATTATTCCTTTTGCGACAAGTGGAGGAAGTTCTATTTTAAATAGTGTAAAACATTTAAAATCCGTCTATCCTCATTTCAATATTAGCAAAGAAGGGCTTTTACTGAATTTTGGGATAGATAAAGAAAAAATCAAAAAACTTATTGCTTAAAAAGCCAAAGAAATTTGGCTTTTTCTTTTTTATTTTCTTATTTTTTGTTATAATTTTAATCAATTAAAGGAAGGAAATAAAAAAGATGTTACAAAAAATACAACCTAAAGATTATGAATTTTTCAAACAATTATTACCTCAGTTAACTCTCATTCAATTTGAATCTTTAATGAAGGGGAATTTTGGATATCTTCTTTGTGAAAAACAATCTAAACCTCTTGGTATTTTAACTTTTTCAATCCTTTGGGAAAAATTCCCCTTTGTTCAACATTTAATCATTATAAGTGAAAAAAGAAATCAAGGATATGGCACAAAAGCATTAATAGAATTTGAAAAACAAATGAAAGAAGATGGATATAAAATGATGCTTTTATCTACACAAGCCGATGAAAAAGCTCAATTTTTATATAGAAAACTTGGCTATATTGATTGTGGTGGTTTAATTTTAGAAAATACACCTTATGATCAACCCATAGAAATATTTTTTAAAAAAAATTTAATCTAAATGTTCAATGACAAATGGATGATATAATGATATAATTAAAAAAGAAAGATAAAGTAAATGTGCTTTTATCTTTTTTATTGTCGAGAGTTTGGAGTGTTTGTAAACATGAAAGATATTACCAATCAATTCAAAGATGGAAAAATTCTTCCACTAGTTTTTAAATTAACAATTCCTGCTGTTATAGCTCAATTAATTACTTTTTTATACAATATTGTGGATCGCATGTATGTAGCCAATATTGAAACAATAAAAACTGAAGCTTTAGCTGCTTTAGGGGTCATTTTACCTATTACTATTATTGTTCAAGCATTTGCTAATTTAATTGGACTTGGAGCCTCACCAAAAGCTTCTATAAAACTGGGAGAAAAAAATAATAAAGAAGCTAATAAAATCTTCAATCATTCTTTTTTTGTTTTATTTTGTATTGGTATCGTTTTAACTCTTATTCTCTTTTTCTTTGCAAAACCAATTATCATTTTATTTGGTTGTCCAGAAAATTCTATTTTATATGCCACAGAATATTTAAAGATTTATGCTCTAGGTACGATCTTTATTCTATTAGTTCAAGGATTAAATCCTTTTATCAGTGCTCAAGGACATTCTATCATCGCAATGTTTACCATTTTAATTGGAGCATTACTCAATGTTTTACTTGATCCTATTTTTATATTTACTTTTGACCTTGGAGTAAAAGGTGCCAGTTTAGCGACCATTTTAGCACAATTTATTTCTTTTTTATGGGTTCTTTTTTTCTTTTTAATGAAAGGGTCTATTTTTAAAATCAAATTTAAAGAAATGAAAATTGATTATAAATTATTGGGTGGAATTTTATTTTTAGGGCTTTCTCCTTTTATTATGACTTTGACCGAAAGTATGATTCAAATCGTATTTAATGTCTGTTTAAAAACCGCTAGTGATGGAAAAACAAGTACTCTTACTGCCTCTTTAACTATCATGCTTAGTGCATTACAATTAATTTCTTTACCCTTAAATGGTCTTGGTTATGGTATTGCTCCTTACGTCAGTTATAATTATGGAAAAGGGGACCGATATCGTCTCAATAAAGGAATTCAATATACTTTTATTTTAGCCTTTATTTTTTCTATTATTTTATATCTTCCTTCAATGTTTTTTCCTCAACTATATGCTTATGTTTTTAATGCCGATGAGGCGGTCACAAAAATTATTCAACAATACCTACCTCTTTTTTTAATGGGAACAATCATGTTTTCCATTCAAATGACTTTACAAAATGTCAATGTAGCCTTAGGACAAGGAAAAACTGCCATTTGTCTTGCAGTTTTTAGAAAAGTTATTTTATTAATTCCATTATGTTTCATCTTGACTTATACCATTGGGTTTAAAGGAGTCTTTTTATCAGAAGGCATTGCAGACTTAATTGCTGGAACGATTACAGGAACTGTTTTATTTATTTCCTTTCCAAAAGTAATTAAAAAAAGAGAACTGGAAGTTGCAAAGCAAAATATTTTACAATAACTTGATAAAAAATATTTTTTAATATATTTTTTATCTATTTTGTGGTACACTAAAATCATTGAAGGAGGACATTTATGAAAAAAATCCTGTTGATTAGTTTAATGGCAACCTCTTTGCTCGTTACAGGTTGTACCAAAGATGAAAAAGGAGAATATCAAATGGAAAATTGTACAAATGAAACTGCCTTTTATGCTGGAAATATTGTAGATAATACCGATGAAAATAGTGAAAAGATTTACAAATTAAAAGCCATGGTTACAGATCAATACATGAGCAATTGCACAAATGCTACCAACATCACTTTTTATGATAATCAAGGGAATGTACTTTTAGATCAATGCAACAATACAACAATTCAATTGCAAAAAGGAAAAACGTATTTTATTAAAATTAAAACAGCCGATGCAAACGAAAATTTTTCTTATGAGTTATATCCATTAAATAATAAAGTTGTAACTCCTTATGAAATCAATACAACGACCAATCTAGACAAATTAGATGTGAGTAGTGTATCAGGAAATGTCATAGAATCCGCGGAAATTGACTACCAACAAAGAAAAGGTGGAACTTATCTTTTTTCTAACGTTCCCGAAAATATGCCAGATGAAGTATTAAACAGCGTATTAATGAGACATTTAGATTTAACGGGAGAATGTTTTTTAACCTTTGAACATCAAAATAACACTGGAAATAATAACCTTTATATGGGTTATCGCATTACCAATACAGAAGATCACGATATTTATGTTACTATTACAAATATCGGCTATCAAACGAAAGGTTCTTGGCTTGGTGAAAAATCTTGGATGGATTATTATGGAGTTCAATATGAAATGGATACTTCCAATTTCTTAGAAGATCCTTTTGAATATGATGGAAAAACATGGACAGCGATGGAATGGTTTAAAGCTTATTTAAACTTTGATACAAACTATACTCCTAATCCTATCAAACCAGTTACTTATAAAATACCTGCTGGAGAACATATGTATGTTTTAGGTGGAACAACTAAAGATTCTTATCGTGGCATTAATGTCCATCAAACGGCAAATGTTCCTATTTCTTTAGGAGAATGTATTAATGGAAATGTAAAATTTATCATTACAAATGGAAAAGCACGAGGAGATTTATGTGTATATACCGATATAAATAAAATTAATGAACCCGATGTAAAAGTTCAATTTTTAAGACCTTATAGCACAGATGAAGTTCTCGGTGGACGGATTGGCTATAGTCCTATCCATGGCGTCATTGACAATAACCCAATATGGACTTTTAATGATTCCATTCGTGAAGCGACTTTAGGAGTCTATTATGAAAATTATTATGCTGATACTTTAAAGGATTCTTATGAACCTTTTGAAAAAGTAGAAAATGTTACGGCACATGAAGTGCGTGGAACCAAATGGTATACCCATTTATCTGCTCAACTAAATCATTTACACACAGGAAAAGATATGGTTGATATGATTTCGCAATACAATGGAGAAGAAATTATTTTATCCAATTATATTGCTAATCCTGCAGGAAATATTTGGGATTACGGAAACTGGATGATTGAATACCATGACAATTGTACGTTTGTCAATCGTGGAGATGTTGATCGTAAAATAAAATTCTACATGCACAATGGTGGCTCTCTTTTCTATATTGCAAAAGATGAACAAAACAATATTTTAAAAGCAGGAGCAACACTAACAATATGTACTGGTAAAAACGTTCCAATTTTTGAAGTTGTTGTCCCTGCACACTCTGCTAAAATGATTTCAATGCAATATGTTTTACCGGCCAATACTGTTGGCAGTGTAGAACATTATATTGAATTAAGCACAAATAAATAAATCAAATAAACGGCTTAGTTTATCACTAGGCCGTTTTTTTATAAAAAAATTCAAACACAGATAAGTCTCACTAAATTGGGATATTTTTCCCTTTGCCTTAAATAAAATTTTTTTTGAAAGAATGCTTTTTTTATTTTACCAAAAAAAGTCTTTTTTTTCTTTTTTTGAAATGATATAATAAATAATATTATTAAAAAGGAGGAAAAACATGAAAAAATTGTCTATTTTGTCATTGGGACTTTTGACTCTTTTAACCATTAGTGGATGTAGTGAAAGCAAAACTTCAAATAGTCAAAGCACTAAACCGAGTGCAGTCTATGATGCTCAAGCTGTTTTAGATCAACTACAAGCACCTTTAGCTTTAGATGGCGAATTAATTTTTGCTTCTGCTCAAAACGACAATCCAGCAAATGCAAATACCGTTAAAAGTTCGATTGATACGTATATTTCTGGTGATGAATATTACTTATTTGAAGTCGATGAAGATGGACAAACTTTGTATAACGACATTCACTATTATGAAAACGATGAAGGTGTTATCACAAAACAATTAATTAATCGACACAACGAAGTAGAAACGATTGAAATGGTCTATGAAAATAACACTCCCGCTATTTTTGATGATACATTTTTCAATCCTTTCACTTATCTAAGTGATTTAGATTTGCAACATGATGGAAATTTAACAGTTACAATCGATACATCATCTGAAATTGAAGAAGGAATCACTTTTGGAGAACTCGTTGCCATTATGCTTGTAGGAGAACAATTTGAAATTCCTACGATTAATCTTACTTTAAATAGTAATTATTTACCTGTTTCTTTATCTTTTGTAAGTGAAGAAACTCCTGCTCAAAGTTCCAGTGGTCTATTGTTTACCATTACGTATACTTATGAAGCACAACTTACAGATAAAGCACATTTAAATATTCTAGATTTGACCCCTTATCCTGAATTGCCAGGAATGGAAAAAATGCAACAAGCATTGCAAGCAATTCAAAATCAAAATTATACTTTAACTTGCTATAGTAGTGCAGTTTCTGAAACAGAACCCACGTTTACTGCAATTGTTACAGAACAAGGATATTTAGTGAGCCAAACAGAAGAAACCTATGGCTTAATTGCTGATCCAAATGGTGGTGTCGCTTCTGTTGTAGTAGATGGAGATCGTCTAAAAGCAGTTGAAGAAACTTATGAAGGAAAAAAGATTTCTGATTATATTACCCCAGGTGATTATGATCCTCGATTATTTTTGTTAACGGATTATGGATATGTTTTAATGGATGCTTATCATGAAATCAACTATTTATTGCCCGATGCAATGTTTAATTTACTTTATTATTATATGAGCACTCCAGTGATTTTTGAAATTGCAGATGATTTATCAAAAATAACCTATTCTTATTCTTTTTCTTTTATCACTGAAGGAGTGATTACCGTTGAATTAACAAATTTAGGCACAACGGTATTCCCATACAACTTAGAAACAGATTATGACCCTTATTTTGTTCCTACTTCTTGGGAAGAAGTAAATGCAACAGCTAAAGCACAAATGGATGAAATTTTAAACAAGGATTTAAACGAAGTACTTCCTTTCTACTACCCAGAAGAAGGTTATTCTTATTTTGGAACTTGGTCTGGAGCAGTTAATTTAGAAATTTCTGTGGCTGATGAAACACGCGGTCAAGAAATTTTAGAAGAATTCACTAACTTGCTTTTAGAAAATGGATATACCTATCAAGAATCAAATGAAACAGATGAAGAAACTTATATCAATGCTGAAGGTTATAAAGTCGGCATCAATTTCATCAGTTTCTTTGGTTTAAATACGATTCAAATTTATATTTATCCACCAGCAGCTTAAAAACAGATTTTCGAATCTGTTTTTTTTATCTTCTTTCATTCAAAAAACAACTAAAATAGTTATTAGAAAAGAAAATTAAAATATTTCTAAAGAAATATTTTAAAAAATTGACTTTCATATTTTTTAAGATTATAATATATTATTACAAAAGGAGGTCTAAACGAATATGCTTAAACTCGTTTCTATTACAAAAGATTATCAAGTCGCTAACCATCAAGTACACGCTCTCAAAGGGATTAGTATTACATTTCGCGACAACGAATTTGTTTCAATTTTGGGACCTTCTGGATGTGGGAAAACGACATTATTGAATATTATCGGTGGATTAGATCACTATACTTCTGGAGATTTATTCATTGATGCAATTAGTACAAAAGAATTTAATGACCGCGATTGGGATAGTTATCGAAATCATCGAATCGGTTTTGTTTTTCAAAATTACAATTTAATTCCACATCAAACCGTTTTAGAAAACGTTGAACTCGCTTTAACCATTGCTGGAGTCACCAAAGAAGAACGAATTCAACGTGCAAAAGATGTTTTAGATAAAGTTGGTTTAAAAGATGAATATCATAAAAAACCAAATCAATTATCTGGGGGGCAATGTCAAAGAGTGGCAATTGCTCGAGCATTAGTTAACAATCCTGATATTTTATTGGCCGATGAGCCTACAGGTGCTTTGGATTCGACCACTTCTATTCAAATCATGGAATTAATCAAAGAAATATCTAAAAACCGTTTAGTAATAATGGTGACACATAACCCTAGTTTGGCTAAACAATATTCTTCTCGAATTGTACAATTATTAGATGGGAAAATTATTGATGATTCTAATCCTGTAATTGAAGAAATTATTCCTTCAAAATCAAATAAAATAATAGAAAAGAAATCGAAACTTTCTTTTTGGACAGCATTTAAATTATCTGCTAGAAATTTACGTTCAAAATTTAAAAGAACTCTTTTGACTTGTATTGCTGGTTCTATTGGTATTATTGGCGTAGCAACTGTTTTATCTGTTTCTACAGGAGTTCGCAGCTATATCGATAATATGCAAGAAGATATGCTCTCTGGAAATCCAATTACAATCAGTGAAACAGGTATGAATTTTGAATCTTTACTTTCAGTAACTAATTCTTCTACACAAAAAGATGCAATTAAAAATTCAATTGAAGATGGGTATATCAATGTTGATTACTTTATTGAATATTTAGTTTCACAGACCGATAATTTAGATTCTTTTCGCATTAAAAACGATTTAACAGAAGAATACTTGGAATTTTTAGCACAAATGCCCACTGAATATTATTCTGCCATTGCTACGTATTATGGCTTAGATGTGAAAAATAATATTTATACCAATATTCAATTAGAAAATCGTGAAGAAATGAATATGTCTTTAAGTTCTATTTTAACAACTTATACTGCAATGTTAAACAAAACTGATTTAGAAGAATATTCAAGTCTTGTCAGTATGGTTTCAAATTCTATTAATCAAGCCGTAAATAATAACGATTTCATTGCTTCACAATATGATATCATCTCCGATTCAGAAACTAGCAAATTAGCTGAACAAGCCAATGAAATCATGATTGTCGTCAATGATGACCAAGAATTAACTGATTTATTATTAGCACAATTAGGATATTATACACAAGAAGAGTTTTTAAATATCATTTACAAAGCCATTGATAGCCCTCGTTATGATTCTTCATTAGATAAACATCAATTTAGTTATGATGAATTATTGAATAAAACTTTCATTTATTATCCTAATGATAGTATTTATATAAAAAATGATACTTCTTCTCCTTTATATGCTTTAAACCCTTTCACTTATCAACCTTATGCAAATAGTGAATGGGAAAATGGAATAGAATTAAAAATTACAGCAATTTTAAAACCAAAAGAAAATATTTCGTATGGTTGTTTAACTAGTGGCATATATTATACTCCGGCTTTAACACAAAAAATGATAATGGACAATCTGCAATCACAAATTGTAAATTATCTAAATGAAAATGAAAAAGATTCCTTTACAAGCATGAATTATAATGGAAATAATATTGGTATTACTTATACGTATACTTATTATTTTGAAGAACAAGAATATACAGAAGTAGGTTTTGTTGGAAATACCTCTCAATTGAGTAGCCTTATGGGTTCAATTACTGGAGATGACAATCCAATGTATACGCTAACTTTAAGAGAATTAGGAGGATGTTCTTTACCCGATAATATCAATATTTATCCTAAAAATTTTGAATTAAAAGATCAAGTGACCGACTATCTTGACAAATGGAATAGCAACCAAGATTTAACAATTGGTGATACTATTTTAAAACCAGAAGAACGAAATCAAATTACATATACCGATAATTTAGCTTTGATGATTAGTCTTATTGACAATATGATTAATATTGTTACCATTGCTTTAATTGCCTTTACTGCCTTATCTTTAATTGTTTCTACTGTGATGATTGCTATCATTACTTATGTTTCAGTCATTGAAAGAGTGAAAGAAATTGGAGTCATTCGTTCTTTAGGAGGACGAAAGAAAGATGTTTCTCGTTTGTTTAATGCTGAAACCTTCATTATTGGAGGATTTTCTGGATTAATTGGTATTGGCATTACTTACATTTTATCGGGCATCATTAATTTAGTAGTGCGCTCTTTAGCAAATATTTCTGCAATTGCTATTTTACCTGTTTATGTTGCAGTTATCATGATTGCCTTAAGTATTGTATTAACTTTAGTTTCTGGATTAATCCCTGCTTTAATTGCTTCTAAAAAAGATCCTGTAGAAGCATTAAGAAGCGAATAAAAAAAGAGTCCTTCTCAACGACTCTTTTTTTGTTTTTCTTTTTTCATATATTTTCTATATTGATGAATATTAATTGGAAAATCATGGATAATAGGTTCTTCTTGTGGACCAATTTGTATTTCATCATATATAGCATGTTCTTGAGATAATTCATTTAATGCATCTTTACTTTTTTCTAAAAAAGTCTTTTCTTGTTTCACTGGGAACACCTCTTTATTATTTTGTGTTCCTTTTACTTTTTTATTCAGAATCTTTGCCTTTTTGCAACGCTTTTAACAATAATTGGTTCGTCAATGCTGGATTTGCTTGTCCTTTAGATAATTTCATGATTTGTCCAATCATAAAGCCAAAAGCACGATCTTTTCCAGCATGATAGTCTTCAACAGAAGAAGGAAACATTTCAAAAACTTGTTGAATCCATTGATGAATGATTTTTGGATCTGTGATTTGCACAATATTCATCTTTTGAACAATTTCTTCAACCGATTGCCCTTTTGCCATCATTTGTTCAAATACATTTTTTGCCTGTTTTGAAGAAATTTTGCCTTCATCAATAAATCGAACTAATAAAGCTAAATCTTGCGGTTTCATCAAAATATCCTTAAATAATATTCCTTGTTTGTTAATATACCCTAAAGTTTCCACCATTAACCAATTGGCAATTGATTTATAATTATTATAATAAGAGATGACTTTTTCAAAATAGAAAGCCAGTTCTTTATTTGATGTTAAAACTTTGGCATCATAATTAGAAAGACCATATTCTTTTTGGTAGCGAGCCATTTTTTGATAAGGTAACTCTGGCAAATTTTGAATAATTTGATCTACCCAATCTTTTTTTAATTGAATGGGAAGAATATTATCTTCCGTAAAATATTTATAATCAACTGCAGATGTCTTTTTGCGCATTAAAACCGTCGTTTTTGTTTGTTCATCAAATCTTCTCGTTTCCATTTCAACTTGTTGATTTTTTAATATTAAAGACTTTTGGCGTTTCACTTCATAATCGATTGCTTTTTCAACATTACTAATGGAGTTTAAATTTTTAATTTCTACTTTTGTTCCAAATTCTTTTTGTCCATAGGGTCTAATAGAAACATTGACATCACATCTCAAGGAGCCATCTTCCATTTTACAATCTGAAACATCTAAATATAATAAAGTATTTTTTAATTGCTCAACATATGCAGCAGCTTCTTTCCCACTACGAATTGTTGGTTTTGTGACAATTTCAACAAGAGGGACTCCACAACGATTATAATCTAAAAGAGTATAGGTATCAAAATGCAATTGTTTTGCAGTATCCTCTTCTAAATGGATGCGTTCAATTTCGATTTTCTTTTCTTCTTGATCTACATCGATGAGTATATATCCATTTTTCCCAATAGGTCGTTTATCTTGTGTGATTTGATACCCTTTTGGTAAATCTGCATAAAAATAATTTTTACGATCAAAGCACAATAATGTGTCGATTTCACAATGCAAAGCTTGGCAAGCAATTAAAGCGAGTTCTACTGCTTTTTTATTTACTTGAGGCAATACCCCTGGGAATCCCATATCAATGGGATGAACATGGGTGTTCGGGGCAGCATTGGAAATATTTTGAGCAGGAGAAAACATTTTCGTTTTTGTTTTTAATTGAAGATGAATTTCTATCCCAATTACTGTTTCAAAATTCATTTGATATTTCCTCCTAACATTTGTTCTAATGCATAAGCAATATTTAATAATTCTTGATCATGGTAAGCAGCTGCAGTTAAATTAATTCCAATCGGTAATCCTTGATTTTGAATACATGGAATCGTGATACTTGGAAAACCGCCAAAATTTCCTATAGCCATGTGATTTTCTAATAATAAATATTCATCTGATAGACGGTCAAGATCTTCTCCTTCAAAAAGTGGTGCAATATCTTTTGAAGCTGGCAACATGACTGCATCATATTCATTAAAAATTCGATTCATATCTTCGACGATAAGGCGTCTCAATTTTTTTGCTTTAATAAAAAGTTTTTCTTGATTTTCTTTACTTAAAATATAACTTCCTAAAACAAATCGCCGTTTGATTAATTCACTAAAGCCTTTTGTTCTTGTATGAATCACTACTTCATCCACACTTTGGCCAGATTGGGTATTCCCAAAATTAATTCCATCTAGATTCGCATTATTAGAAGTCGCTTCCGCACAAGATAAAATCATATACGTTGGATAAATCGTGTTATATAATTTTTTATCAATAGAGATAAAATCAACTTGTAAGCCAATAGATAGACATTGTTGAAAAAAGGCATCAAACTTTTCTTTAACAATTGGATTGGAAATCGTTTCGTAGATTTCTTTTAAAATAGCAATTTTTTTACCTTTGACATTTCCATCAATTGTTTTATAAATTTTTTCTGATTGCCGATTACAAGAAGTAAAATCTTTATTATCATAACCATTTAAAAGATCAAAAGCATAAGCACTATCCTTCACGTTTCTTGTAAAATAGGCAACTGTATCTAGAGATGGAGCAAACGAAAATAAGCCATATCGGGATAATTTTCCCCAAGTGGGTTTAAATCCTACTATTCCTCCAAAAGAGGCTGGTTTTCTTACAGAATCTCCGGTATCACTGCCTAAAGCAAAAGGAACCACATGGGCAGCGACAGCTGCACAACTTCCAGCAGAAGAACCCCCAATCAAACGATTAAAATCTAAGGGATTTTTGACAACTCCTGTATTTCCAGTACACCCACTTCCACCCATAGCTAGCTCATCTAAAACTGTTTTTCCAATGTTAATTGTTTTTGCATCTTTTAATTTTTGGGTAACAGTGGATTCAAAAATTGGAACATAATTGTTTAAAATATTGCTCGATCCTGTGCTTTTAATATTTAGAGTCGAAAAATTGTCTTTAATAGCGATGGGAATTCCATAAAACAAATTATCCGCATCTATGGTTTTTTGGTAATTTTGTGCTTGTAACAACGCTTCTTTTTCTAAAATGGTTACAAAAGCATTTGATTCTTTTTGCAATTTTTTTGCTCTATTTAAAGATTCTTTTACTAATTCTTCAACAGTTACTTGATGATTCATTAACGCTTGATGAATTTCTTCTAAACTTAAATCTAAATAATGCATCTTATTCAACCACCTTGTTAATTTTAATTTGTCCATCGGCTACATTTGCCGCATTCTTTAATATTTCTTCGCGACTACTTTCAATAATGAAGTCATCTTCTCTTAAATATTCATTATAAGTATCAAATGGAAAAGACATGGGATTGACATTTTCTGTGTCTAAATCAATCATCTCCATTTGTTTTAAAATTATTTCAAATTCATTTTGTAAAGTCTGATACTCTTTTTCTTCCATATCAAACTTTAAATTTAAAGCTAATTTTTTTAGTTGATCTATACTAATTTTTTTTAGCATAAAACATCCCTCCACTGAGTAATATCTTATCATTTTTTAAAGACGAAAAAAAGATTTTTTCATTTTTTTAACTATTATAAAATAGGAGGTAAAATGTTCACATGTAAAAATTGTAATCATCATCAAAAACGATATATTGGTTATCTGCATGGAAAGCCTTATTGTCGAAAATGTATTTTATTAAAAGAAAAAGAGTTGACCCTTAAAAATTATCAAGCAAATGGAAACTATCATGCTAAAATTTCTTATGAATTAACAAAGACACAAAAAAATGCTGCAAAAGCAATTTTAAACTTTGTACAACACAATCAATCGGTATTAGTTGATGCTGTTTGTGGAGCAGGAAAAACAGAAATCGTTTATGAAGCAATAGAATATTATTTAAACCAAGGCAAAAAAATTGGTTTTACCATTCCAAGAAAAGATGTCGTTATTGAGCTTTATCAGCGATTAAAAAAAGACTACCCTGATGTAGAAGTCATTGCCGTTTATGGACAGCACACGCAAATTTTAGAAGGGCAAATCATCATTTTAACAACTTATCAACTTTATCGTTATCATCAACATTTTGCCTTATTAATTTTAGATGAAGCCGATGCCTTCCCTTTTTATAATTCTTTATTTTTAAAGCGTAGTTGTAAAGGCCCTATTATTTATTTATCAGCTACTTTTGATCGACATTTTTTAAAAAAAATTCCCCAACAAGTTCACGTTAATCGTCGATTTCACAATTGTGATTTGCCTTTGCCTAAAGTGATTAAAACCTTTTCTTTTCTTCAATATTTTATTTTAAAAAAAGAATTAAAAAAGATAAAGCAAGAAAAAAAGCAAGTTTTAATATTTGTCCCAACTATTTATGTTGGAACGATACTTTCAAAAAAACTATCTATTCCTTTTGTACATGCTTCTTTGCCCTCTAAAAATGTACTTGTAGAACAATTTAAACAAAAAAAATTCTTATTTTTATTAACGACATCTATTTTGGAAAGAGGAATTACGATTGATGATGTTCAAGTCATAATTTATCAAACACAACATCCACTTTTTGATTTAAAAACTTTGATTCAAATTTGTGGTCGAGTGGGAAGAAAAAAAGCTCATCCTGACGGAAAAATCATTTTTATTTGTACTCAAAAAACTTTGGCCATTAAAACATGTTTAAAAACTTTACAATCAAAAAACAATACTATTGTTTAGTTTGTTTTAAAAATTTATTGGAAATTTCAACGTTTCAGTCTTTGTCTTTTTTTCATCCAACTCTTTGCGAAACTTGTTTTAAAAAATTAGAAGTTGCCAATTTTCAAATGGAATTTCATCATTATTCTATTCAAATCTTATTTTATTATAACGATTTTTTAAAGTCTTTAATTTATCAATTCAAAGGATGTTATGATATTGCTTTAGCTCCAATTTTTTTAGATTATCATTTAAAACAATTAAAGCAAAAATACAAAGGTTATGTGATTGTTTATCCACCATCATATGAAAAAGAAAACCAAAAAAGAGGATTTCAACATGTAAAAGAAATGGTAAAAACATTGAATTTACCTATTTACGATATTTTTTATAAAAATAAAGATTATAAACAATCAAGCACTCCTTTTTCATTAAGAAAAAATATTCAATCAATTATCGAATTTAAAAATACAAAAGTATTAGAAAATCAAAAAATTTTATTAGTTGATGATATTTTCACATCTGGTCATACGATTCAAACTTGCATTTTACTTCTTAAAAAGCATGTTCAAAACATGAAAGATTTAAAAATTCTATGCATTTGTAAAACTGAAAAAAAGGTCGAATTTTGACGGCTTATTTTTCTTTCATTCTGGCAAATAAGAAGGTAAACTAACATTGTTAGCATTATACAAGAGAGGTGTAAAATATGAAGGGAAAAGTAAAATGGTTTAATTCTAACAAAGGTTTTGGTTTTATTAACAGAGGAGAAGGTCCAGATATTTTTGTCCATTATTCTCAAATCGTCTATGATGGCTATAAAACACTAGATGAAGGCGAAGATGTCGAGTTTGAATTATGTCAAACTGAAAGAGGTCTTCAAGCTCATAACGTGACCAAAATACCAAATTAAAAATAAAAAGGAATTAACCTTCTATAGGCAATTCCTTTTTTTCTTTTTTTAAGACTAAAATTAAATCAACGATAATGTAGATTAAAAATAAGAAATAAACAGCTAAAACAACATACCATCCCCAAGATTGTGAAATATCAATTTGATAGTTTCGATTGCGCCAATAATTAGCCATCACAGGAATAAATAAGATATATAAAAATCCTGCCACTCCACTTAAAAAAGCACTCAATCGCTTTGCAGGAGCGGAACTGATTATGCGATAAAATAAAAAGGATCCAATTGGAAATAAGATTGCACAAAAGTTAAAAGAAGAGGTTTTTAATAAAGTTACTGTCTCTAATATTTCTTCATCAATTTCTGAAGGAACCTTTAAATAACTTCCCACTAAAATTCTATATCCATTAGCATAAAAGGACTGATCTGTCTTTACATAAATAATCGGCATAAACAAAAAAAATAAAATAATAATTAAAGAAAAACTCCCATAGATAATTGTATTGTAATCAATTTTCTTTTTCATACTTATCATCCTTTTTAATTTATTATAACATAACATATTTTTATTATATAATGATTTCTTAAATAAATTTTAAAATCATAAAATTAACTATCTTTTTAAAAAATAAAAATGTAGATTGCCTACATTTTTATCCATTTTTGATAAAGAAATTGCTCTTTTAAAATCATTGTTCTTTCATTTTTGAGTTTCAATAGTTCATCTTCATTTGCAAAAGCAATCGTATATCGCACTTCTAAATCATATGTCTTAAAAAGTACCTTTCCATTTAAATGCTGTAACCATTGCAATAGTTTTTTTTCATTTTCATAAGAAACCCATATTTCAAATACTTGACTTTCATACCAAGAAACAAGTGTAGCCTTTTTTATCGCTTCACTACAAGATTTACCATAAGCACGAGATAGCCCTCCTGCTCCTAATTTAATGCCACCAAAATATCTTACGACCACGCATAACACATTTTCTAAATGATTTTTTCTTAACCCATTTAAAATTGGAGCCCCAGCAGTTGAAGAAGGTTCCCCGTCATCACTAGATTTATAATTTAAAACATAATGATCATTTAAAATCCAAGCATAACACACATGGGTAGCCGATTGATGTTGTTGACGAAATTCTTCTAACTTATTTTCAATTTCTTGTTTACTAAAAACTGGTAAAAGATAAGTAATAAATTTTGATTTTTCAATTATAATTGTATTTTCTACCAGTTTTTCTAATGAATAGATTTGCATTTGTATCTAAGAAAAAAAGCCATTTGCATGGCTTTTTTATTTGATTGAAGCAATCATTTCTGCCCAAGCGTCGATTTTTTCTTCAACTGCTCCATCATAATAATCAGCAAGAACAGGTTCTGTTTCAATTAAAGGATTTTGAGATTCAACAATAAGTTTATAAACTTCGTCTTTGAAAGCTAAAGCTTCAGCATATTTTGCAGCATCGGTTTCGCTACCATTCAAAACTTCTAAATAATAGTAAGCATATTGTTGTTTTGCTGTAGAAGGTGCATAGAATTTCATTTTAAAATCATCTTTATCAAAGAAACCACGACTTTCATTTAAAGTAGTTTGTGTCCGGTTATTTTGAGTAAAGATATAAGAGTGGTTAATATCATCTACACTACCTGTGATTTTAAGATCAGAACCACTTAACCATTGCCAAATATCGTCAGCAACATTATTTGGAATAAATGTATAGAATCCACCTTCAGGAATTACTTTTTCATAAATATATTCACTAGGATAAGCTTCCGTTGCTTCTGATGCATCAAATGTGATTGTTTGCCAACCTTCATCTTTCCATTTTTGGACTTCTTCTGCATCTTTAACAATTTCTAAACCTGGATTTGTTGTATCATCTGTGTAATCTGGATGAGAGTACCATTTTGTTGTATGAAGGTGTCCAGAATATTTCCAAGTGTTATCAGGAATACAAGTTGCAAAATAAACTAATTTTCCTTCTGCATCAAAAATCATTTCTGTTTTCCATTGTGTTCCAGGATATCCTGCACATAAATATTTCGCTGTAGATGCATTAGGATTATTTGGAGCATCAATAGCAGCAGAACGAGTGTGTGGTGTGGAATAACGAGTTGGATTTAATACCGAACGATTAGGATTATCTTCTGTTGCTGTCCAAACATCAGCATTTGTTCCGGAAGCTTTATTTAAAGCTAAAGCCGCTTTACTTCCCACAAAAGATCTTAAAATTGGATCGCCGTTAATATCTTCACCTAAAATTGTTTCTTTTCTCAATTTTTTTCTGCTGACATCAATAACTTCACTTTCGTTGAAATAAGCTGAATTATCTCCGCCTTCAACATAAATGGTGTGAGCAGCGGCAGCATCTGCAGCAGTTTCATATACTTCTACTGCAACTGTTTTTCTGTCGGTTCCAACGGCAATAACAACGTTTTTATTTCCTGCTGTTTGATTCCAGTCGGTATTTTCAATGCGATAATTACCAGCTGGGACAAAGTAACCTAATGAACTCCATTTTTGAACACTAATGATATCTAATGGTTCATTAAGCAAATAAATGTTTCTACCTAATTCAATTTTGATGTTTTCATTGTCGATAACACCTTGTTCTGATGAGGTAGAAGTTGTTGCTTTTCCATCATCTTTACATCCATATAAAGGTGCAGCAACCATAGCAAGGACAAAAAAACTTGCTAGAACTTTTTTTAAATTACCTTTCATTTTTTTTCTCCTTTTAATGTATAAAAATTACTGAACTAGGTTTATTATAACCGATTTAAATTATCTTATCAAGAATAATTCATTTTTTTATAAAAAAAATGCATTCGAGATGCATTCTTTTAAGATTTATAAATCTTCAACTGATTTATCGTATGTTTTTAATGGATTAATATAATTTCCATCCAATTTCAATGCAAAGTGCAAATGATTGCCTAAGCTAGCATTAATGGTACTTTCTCCGGATTTTCCAATGACATCGCCTTGTTGAATCACTTCATCTTGATAAACATTTACTTCTGTTAAACCACTATAGTACGCAATTAATCCTGATTCATTTTCAACAGCTATGGTTAAACCATAAAGTGGATCATTATTTTTAGCAATAACCGTTCCAGTAAAAGAAGCAGTTACATCAAAAGATTGACCATCATAAGTGTAATCTACACCTAAACTAGGCATCACTTTATTATCATAAGAAATAAGTGCTTGACTTTTAATATCGACTGGGTCTTCTGGGTCAAAAAAGTAACGTGCAATGGTTGCATTAACTGTGAAAGGTTTATCCACTTTTTCAGGTTCGGGATTGACAACAGGTGGTGTGCTAGGCGTCACTGAAGTACTACTAGAGGGAACGCTGGCAACCGGAGTATCATTTTTAGTTCCTGTAGCGATTAAAGTAATAGACAATATAAATACAAAGGCTACTGCTCCTAAAATTAATCCGAACTTGGCCTCTTTACACCAATTTAAAAATCTTTTCATTTTTTCACCTCATCATCATTTTTCCCTGAAGTGAATAAATCATACTTGATTGGTAATAAATGTAAAAAAAAGATTCTTTTAAGAATCTCCTTTCCCTCCAAAACTCATGATTAAATCTACTATAAAGTATAAAAAAAAGATAATAAATACAGCTACGATGACTGGAGATGCCGAAGGTTGACCAATTAAAATTGTAAACAAAATGAAAAGAAAAACAATCATTCCAATAAAAAACTTATATTTTAATCTTTTTTTGGCAATTAATTTCCTTTTTATGAGTTGGTTGTACAATTTTTGAACGGCTTTTCCATATGCAAAATTCTTTTTCTTTTCGGGGTCTTTTTTTTTCAATAAATAAACGTATTCAAATTCTGGATAGTATTTAAAAATTTGTACAAATGACAAATATTCTACCAAACAAAAATAAAGACAAATTGAATATAGAATGGGTAGCATATACCCAACTTCTAAATAGTCATCAAAAGAAACGAGTAATAGCAATAAAAACAATATTAATGCTAAAATAAAGGGTAAAAAAACAATTACAAAGTATTTTTCAAAGAAATTTTGTTGTTTGATTTCTTCTTTCTTTTTCGGATTTTTTAAAAATTGTTGAATGTCGTACTCTACTTGTTTATTATTGGATACCATGTAGACTCCTTATAAAAACATTGTAATAAGCCGAAAAAGGAATTGGCCTAAAATGAAACCAACAAGACAAGTACTGATAAAATAAACAAAATAATACTCGCGATTATTTTTAATTCTTACTATTTTTGTCAAATCAACAATTTTAAAAAAATAACTTCCCACAATAATTCCTAATAAGTAACAAGATAATTCCAAAACAGCTGTGGTTACTGAAAATATCATTTTTCTCTACTCCTTTGTCATTAAAGATAAACGATTAATTGCTCTTTTTAGGGCAACTTCTGCTCTTTTAATATCATTTTTTGAATCTTTTAAACGCTCGATTGCTCGTTGTTTTGCTTTCATTGCTCTATTATAATCGATTTCTTGCTCAGATTCAATTGCAGAAGTCATAATTTTTACCTCTTGCTCCTCTACAAATAAAATTCCTCCAGCTAAAGCATAATTTTGATAAACTCCATCTTTTTTTATCTTTAAAATGGAAATTTCGCAAACTGTAATCAAAGGAAGATGTTTTTCTAGAATTGTCAATTCACCCGCAAGCGTTTTAATGACAATATAGTCGACATCCTTTGAGTAATAAACTCCTTCTAAATTAACGATTTTGAGTTTCATATTCTATCCCTAATTCTTTAGCCTTTTTAATTACATCTTGAATGGTTCCCACATACATAAAAGCTTGTTCAGGTAAAGAATCATAGTGTCCTTCTAAAATTGCTTCACAACTTGCTATCGTTTCTTCAATAGGAACATATATTCCTTTTACATCTTGAAAAGATTCGGCGACATGAAGGGGTTGAGATAGAAAATTGCGGATTCTTCTTGCTCTGTTTACTACCATTTTATCTTCTTCACTGAGTTCATCCATTCCTAAAATCGCAATAATGTCTTGTAATTCTTTATATCTTTGTAAAATTTGTTGCACTTTCAAAGCAACTTGATAATGCCGATTGCCGACAATCTGTGGATCTAATAAACGACTTGAAGATTCTAAAGGATTGACTGCTGGGTAGATTCCTAAAGAAGCAATGCTTCGATCCAAAACTGTTTTAGCGTCCAAATGAGTAAAAGTGGTTGCAGGTGCAGGATCAGTCAAGTCATCTGCAGGAACATAGACAGCTTGAACTGAGGTAATTGAGCCTTTTTTTGTTGAAGTGATTCTTTCTTGTAATTGCCCCATTTCAGTTGCCAAAGTCGGTTGATATCCCACCGCAGAAGGCATTCTTCCTAAAAGTGCAGACACTTCACTTCCAGCCTGAGTGAAGCGGAAAATATTATCAATAAAAAGTAAGACATCTTGTCCTTCTACATCACGGAAATATTCAGCCATTGTTAACCCCGTTAAAGCAACTCTCATTCTTGCTCCTGGGGGTTCATTCATTTGTCCAAAGACTAAACAAGTTTTTGAAAGAACCTTAGACTCCATCATTTCATGATATAAATCATTTCCCTCTCTAGTTCTTTCTCCAACTCCAGCAAAAACAGAAATTCCACCATGTTCAGTAGCAATATTAGAAATCAATTCTTGTATTAAAACTGTTTTTCCAACTCCTGCTCCACCAAATAAGCCAATTTTTCCACCTTTTGCATAAGGGCACAATAAATCAATGACTTTTATCCCCGTTTCTAAAATTTCTGTTTGGGTATTTTGTTGATCATAACGAGGCGCTTGCCGATGAATAGGCAATTTCATCGAAGTTAAAACTGGTTCTTTATTGTCAATTGGTTCTCCTAAAACGTTGAAAAGTCTTCCTAAAGTTTCCTTTCCAACTGGAACCATAATGGATTGATTTGTTGCAAAAGCTAACGCCCCACGAACTAATCCATCCGTTGCACCCATTGAAATACAACGAACAATTTCGTCTCCGATATGTTGTGCAACTTCTACAACCAACTTTTGATCATTAAAGTGAATTTCGATGGCTGTATATAATGCAGGCAATCCATTTTTAAATTGAATATCTACGACAGGACCTAATACTTGACAAACTTTTCCTTCTAAAAATTTTGCCATCTTTTTCCCTCCTTTATTGCGTTGAACTACCAGTAATTTCATTAATTTCTTGAGTAATCATAGCTTGTCTTGTCTTATGATACTCTAGCATCAATTGTTCTTCTAATTCTTCAGCGTTGTTTGTCGCATTTTCCATTGCTAACCGTCTGCTAGCTTGTTCTGAAAGTAAACTTTCAAACAAAACATTCTTTATAGACATCGCTAGATAAAAAGGAATAATTTCGGCCAATACTTCTTGTGCTGAAGGTTCAATTAATAACGATTTAGATAATGTTACTTTATCCTTTGTCTTCACTAAAGGAAGTAATTGTTTGATTGTTGGAACAAAAGTTAAAGAATTTACATAGGTAGTATAAAGAATTTGTATTTTTTTATACTTTTTTTGTTGAAACAGTTTTAATAAAAGATTTGCTAAATGTTGAGAAATTTTTTCCTTCACGTCAAAAGCAAACACTTCTTCATAGGCTTTTTTGATTTTAAAACCTAAATTTTTATAATAATTACACCCTTTAGTACCAAAAACAATTAATTCATCTCGTTGTGGATTTAAAATTTCATCACCATAATGAAATACATTATGATTATATCCACCACATAATCCAAGAGAAGAACTGACGATAATGACTAAATTTTTTTCGCTTTCTTCGGGTGAATGGAACAAAAAGTTATTATCATCTTCAAGATGATTTTGAACATATTGTATCATTGAGGTGAGTTCTTGATAAAAAGGAACGAATTGAAAATGAATTTGTTTTGCTTTTTTCAATTTAGAGATTGAAACAAGTTCCATTGCTTTTGTTATTTTTTTTGTCGATTGAATGGATTGTATTCGATTTTTAGTTTGTTGCAAATTCATAATCAACACCTCCTTTTTTTATTACTCATCTATAAATTGGTCTGTAAATTGTTGAATAGCTTGTTTAAAAGATTCTTCTAATTTTTCATCAAAATAATTTAATTTTTGTAAATCTTTTATTAGATGTGCATATTGTTTATGCATCCAATTTAATAATTCATTTTGATATATTTTAATTTGATTCAAGGGAACTTTTTTGATAAATCGATGTTTTGCACTAAATAAAACAATAATTTGATCATAAACATCCATCGGGCTATATTGAGGTTGCTTTAATAATTCCATGACTTTTTCCCCATGCTCTAAAATTTCTTTTGTATTGCGGTCTAAATCACTTCCAAATTGAGCAAATGCCTGTAATTCCCGATAATTTGCAAGTTCAATTTTCAATGTCCCTGAAACTTGTTTAATCGCTTTAATTTGCGCATTTGAACCCACTCTTGAAACAGATAATCCTGTATCAATTGCTGGTCTTTGCCCTTCATTAAATAATTCAGTTTGTAAAAATATTTGCCCGTCTGTAATCGAAATGACATTTGTTGGAATATAAGCAGAAATATCTCCTGCTAACGTTTCAATAATCGGTAAAGCGGTTATTGAACCTCCTCCATATTCTTGATTTAAACGAGCCGCTCTTTCAAGAAGTCGAGAATGTAAGTAAAAGACATCTCCTGGATAAGCTTCTCTTCCTGGAGGTCTTCTCAATAATAAAGATAGTGTTCGATAAGCAACTGCATGTTTAGATAAATCGTCATAGACGATTAACACATCTTCTCCTTTTTCCATCCATTCTTCTGCAAGCGTTACACCAGCATAAGGAGCAATATATTGTAAAGAGGCCATTTCACTGGCAGTTGAAGAGACAATAGTCGTATAAGATAAAGCATCATGCACTCTTAATTTTTCTACAATTTGAGCGACAGTTGAGGCTTTTTGACCAATTGCAACATAAACACATTTCACATTTTTTCCTTTTTGGTTAATAATCGTATCAATGGCAATCGCAGTCTTTCCTGTTTGCCTATCTCCAATAATTAATTCTCTTTGGCCACGTCCAATAGGAATCATTGCATCAATTGCCATGATTCCTGTTTGTAAAGGAACGGATACGGATTGCCGAGTAATAATACCATGAGCAATTCGTTCAATTGGTCTAGTTTTATTAGATTGAATGGGTCCCAATCCATCAATCGGTTGTCCTATAGAGTTTACTACTCTTCCTAAAAAAGCATCTCCTACAGGCATTTCAATAATTCTATGGGTTCTTGTAACCAAATCATCTTCTTTAATTTGAGAATCATCGCCTAACAAAACAACGCCAACACAGTCTTCTTCTAAATTTAATATCATCCCATATATTTCATTTTTAAATACAACTAATTCACTGAGCATCGCATTTTTTAATCCATAAACCATTGCGACCCCATCGCCAATAGAAAGGACTTTTCCTGTATCAAGCAATTCAACTTTATGTTCATATTGCTTAATTTGCTCTTTAATTAAAGCACTGATTTCATTCATATTTCTTTTCATTTTTATTCTCCTTTCTATTCGTCATTAAACTTGATTTCATTTGTTTCATCTTTTGTTGAATGGAGTAATCTAAAACCCAGCCATCTACTTCAATTTTAAACCCACCAATTAAATCTTTTTGAATTTGATTTTGTAGTTGTACTTTTGCTTGCAAAATCAAAGAAGTCTTTTTTTCTAATTGCTTTATTTGTTTTTGAGATAAAGACGTAGTGGAGTAAACCATTCCTTGTTTAATATTGAAATGATTGAAGCATAATTGAATAAACTCTTTTAAAATTTCTTTTAAATAAGGTTCTCGATGGTGGTCGATAAGAACATACATAAAATAAAGAAAATTTTTAGAACAATATTTTTCAAAGACAGAAAAAATGATTTCTTTTTTTTCTTCTGCAGTCAACACTTCATTTTTAATAAGTTCCACAAATGCTTCATTGGTCTCAAAAATTTCCAATAATTGTTGACTTTCCGCAAAATAATCTTCAAGTCGGTTTTCTTCTAAAGCAAGGCTAAAAAGCGCTATTGCATAGCGTTGAAGAACTTGCTTCATGATTTAAAATCTTCCTTTAAAAATTCTTCAATCATCTTATCATTGTCGCTTTGGTTCAATTCTCGATTCACAATTTTTGAAGCAGCAACCATCGCAATATCTACGACTTCTTGAGATAAATCTTCTTGCATTTGTTTGCGTTCTAAAGCAATTTCAGCTAATGCTTTTGATTTTTGAGATTGAATTTCTAATTTTGTTTCTTGCAAAATTTTGCTTTTTTCCTCCAAAGCTTCTTGTTTAGCTTGATTGACGATTTCTTTACCTGTTATTTTTGCATCTTGAATCGATTGTTTGGCTTCTAAAAATTTTTCATTAGCCATTTTTTGTTTCACTTGTGCATCATTTAATGAAGATTCAATATATTCTTTTCTTTTGGCAATAAAATTTTTAGCAGGTTTAACTAAAAATTTAGCTAAAATTAGCACTAAAATAAAAGTAGCAACTAATTGAATAATCATTGTCGGTAAGTCAGGAAATAATTTATCACCAATTGTTTTTAAATCATCTAGGCCTGATAAATAAATACCCTTCATAAAAATTACACCTTCTACATGACAAAAATAATTAAAAATGCAATTGCAAATCCATAAATCCCTGTGGTTTCAGCTAAAGCAATTCCTAAAATCATATTGCTTCTAATCACTGAAGCAGCTTCTGGGTTTCTTCCAATCGCATCCATTGCATGAGCAGCAATATTCCCTTCTCCAATACCAGAACCAAAGCCTGTAAATACAGCTATACCAGCACCAATGGCTGCTAAGCCTCTTCCTACACTCATTTCTGCTAACATAGGAACGATTGTCATTAAGAATTCGAACATTTTATAACCCTCCTTTTAATTTCCTTTGTTTTTTCTTTTTTTTGTTTTTTTGCTACAGGAGCCGGAATTTCAACCGATATCAATAACATCGTTAAAGTGACAAAAATTAAAGTTTGAATAAAAGCTGAGAATATATCCAAATAAGCATGTAAAAATGGACTCACTACCACTCCCATAAAATTAATTCCCTGGTAATTTAATCCTATCAATTGTGTAATAGCGCCAGATAGCGAACCCGTTGCCCAATACACTAAAGTCATCAGCATATAGCCAGCCACAGCATTCCCAAACATCCGGATTGACAAAGAAAGTAAAGGTGAAATTTTGCCAAGGAGGTTAATGGGAACCATAATTGGAATCCAGGGTGGCAAAGGGTCAGTAAAACTTTTTAAATAACCCAAGCGATTATAATAAATTGAAGAAAGTTGAATGCCTAAAAAAGACACAATGGCTAAAGTTAAGGGAATAGAAAAATACATAATCGGGGATGGCAATCCAAATAATCCGCTAATAAAAGCTAGTGGAATATATAAAATTAAAAAGATATAATAAGGTGCAAATTTTTCATATGCCTCCCCTAAAATAGAGCGAATGGATGTCAAACTCTTATCCACTAAAAAATCTGCTAAAAATGCAGCTCCCTTAGGGGGTTTTGTTGGATCGGCTTTTTTAATTTTATGGCCTAAAATAATAGCTATAATTGCAATAAAAAGCATGACAAAAAGGGAGACGATTAATTCGGCTGGCATATCATTTACAATATAATCCCAAACTTTCTTTAACATTTTCCCTTACTCCTTCTTTTTAACTCCATAAAAAACAATAATTACCAATTTTAAAACTAAATATCCTAATAAAAAAGTAAAGACTACCCATTTATCTTGCTTAAAAAGAAAAAACAACCCCAATAATCCTAAAAGAAATACTCCCATTTTTATTAAAGAAAGAAATTTTACTGTTTTTTTTAATAAATGGTCGACACTTTGCTCCGTCTTATAGATAAGTATAATATAATTTAAAACACTGATTAATCCACTAATCACAAAAGTAAGAGCTAAATAATAAGGAAGTGGCGTTGTCAAACTAATTATTAAAAGAATTATTCCAATAATAAAAATAAAAATTAAACTCGTATTGATAATATTTTTATGGATTCTTTTTTGTACAATGTTCATTCTCTTCTTGTTGTTCAAAAAGGGTTATTTTCTCTACCCTTTTTTCGTGTCTTCCCTTTAAAAAAGATGCATTTAACCACGATTGGATACATTGTGTTGCTGTTAAAAGACTAACACGATCGGCTCCCAAAGCTAACACATTAGCATTATTGTGTTGTTTAGCTAAAATTGCATCTTGAATATCTTCTACTAAAGCACAACGGATTCCTTTCACTTTATTTGCTGCAATGCTGACGCCAATTCCACTTTTGCAAATTACAATGCCATAATCGCATTCATGATTGGCTACTTTTTGTCCAACTAAAATTGCATAATCAGGATAGTCACAAGAATTTTCATCATAAGTTCCACAATCAATCCATTGGTAATTGTTTAACTGATTCATAATTTCTTTTTTGAGTAAAAATCCACCATGATCAGAGCCAATTGCTAATTTCATCTTTCATCACTCTCCCAAATTTTTAATATCTCTTCTAAAGAAATTTTTCCTTTTCGAAGTAAAACTGGTTTTTCTTTTGTTAAATCAACGACTGTTGAAGCATTTTGTCCTAAACTATCAACATTGATTAAAGAAGATAACTGATTAAATGTCTCATAAACCTCATCAGCTTTAATCAATGGGGGAAAAGAAGAAACATTGGCACTAGTCACTAATAATGGTTTATTTATTTTTTTTAAAATGCTCAAAGATAAAGCATGATTAGGAATTCTAAACCCAATATTTTTTTGTCCTAAGGTCATCGTTGATGGCAAATCTTTTTTTGCTTCTAAAATAATGGTTAAGGGACCTGGCATAAAAGCATCAATAATTTTTTGTTGTTGTAAATTAATATTTGCGAAAAGAGAAAGTTTTCTTTTATCATCAACCATTACGGTCATTGGTTTTGTAATCGGTCTATTTTTTAATTGTACTAATGCTTGAAAGGCTGGTAAGCTATCTGCAAGAATTGCCAAACCATAAACCGTTTCTGTAGGAAAACCAACCACTTTTTCTTGATTTAAATCTTCACAAATTACATCAATTTCTTGTTCAGTACAAAGTTTTGCCATTCTTTTTTTCTCCTTATTGTATATTATAAACTTATAATATACAATTTTGCAATCTTTTTATCCTCCAATATAGCTAATTCCTTCATAACCTAAATTCAAATTTGCATACATCACATTTTCTAAAAGAGAACCATAAATCGTAAAATGTGTAATAATGGTAAGTTGCTCTTTTTCTAATTGTTGTTTAATTTCTAATAGTAAAGAGATTGCTTTTGATTTATCAATAGTGTCCATTAAATACAACTCTGTATTTAAGGTATTACAATGAATTTCATAAGTATAATAGTCGATAGAATCATAATTTAATTCCAATTTAATTTTTTGATTTTCAATTCGACAATATGGATTTTTGACCTCTTCTTTAACTAATTTTAAAGAGACTAAAAAAAAGGCAAGGATAATCATACAAGTTAATTGTAAACTTATATATCCTAATTTTGCTAAAAATCGATAAATTTTATTCCATACTTTTTTGATAACAATCACCTCAAAATTAGTATGGTCTTATTCTTGTCATTAAATACGATTTTTTGTCTCTAAGTAAGCAACTATCCCCTCTTTAATTAAATTAGCAATTTGATTTTGATACTCTTCTGTAATTAACTTATTTCTTTCTTCTGTATTGCTTAAAAACCCACATTCGACCATAATTCCATTGATATCACCGCTATAATTTAAAAGATAATAATCACCAACTTTTGGTTTCTTTTCTTTTTTATTGATTGTGTTTAAAGTTTGTTGCATCAAAATCGCAAACTCTTCACTCGCAGTAACTTGTTTTTTATAAAAAACTTGAGCTCCACTGACGTTTTCATTGGAAAAAGAATTGAGATGAATGCTTACAAATAAATCAGCTTGGTTTTCTTGCATGTATTTGATTCTTTTATTTAAATCTTGTATTTTATGATTTTTAGCGTAAACATCACTTAAATCATAATCATCTACTCGACTGATTAAAGTTCGTGCTCCTAAATCAAGTAATAGTTCATACACTTTAGTAGCGATGCTTAAATTGATTTCATCTTCTAATACATCATTAAAGCTTGCACCATTATCTTTTCCACCATGACCTGGATCCACAAATATTGTATAGCCTGAAACAGCAGAAATGCTTAAATCTTTTTTTTGTTGATGGACAATCAAAGTCGTGTTAACAAGACTAAAACAGGCAAATAAAATCGTTAGAAAAAGAAAAAAAGTATTTTTTTTCATAAAATCACCTAATTCAATATATGAAATCTATCAATCTTTTTTTCTAATAGATAAAAAAAAGATTCAATAAAATTGAATCTTTTAAAAACATAATATTAACGTTTAGAGAATTGTGGAGCTCTACGTGCACCTTTAAGACCGTATTTTTTACGTTCTTTAACACGAGCATCACGAGTTAATAGTCCCATTGATTTTAATGTAGGACGATATTCATTTGAAGCTTCAAGTAATGCACGAGCAATACCTAGACGAATCGCTCCTGTTTGACCATTAAATCCGCCACCACTAACATTGACGATGACATCAAAACGAGTTTCGTTAGATGTTGCAGTCAAAGGTTGTTTTAAATCCATTACAAAGGTTGCAGAAGGTAAATATTCTTCTACTTTATGACCATTGACAAGGATATTTCCTGTACCTGGAACTAAAGTAACTCTTGCAACAGAAGATTTTCTTCTACCTGTACCTAAATAACGTACGGCTTGTGTTTTCTTTTTTGCTGCCATATCCTATTTTCCTCCTATAACTTGATTTCTAAAACTTCTGGTTGTTGTGCTTGATGTGGATGTTCATTACCTGTATATACAAATAATTTTTTGTACATTTTACGACCTAATGGTCCTTTTGGTAACATTCCCCAAACGGCTCTTTCAACCATTTCAACTGGATATTTTTGAACCATTGTTTTTGCACTACGAGTTCTTAATCCACCTAAATATTGAGAATGGTTGTAATAATTTTTTGTTTTTAATTTGTTTCCTGTCAAAGAAACCTTTCCACAATTTAAAATAATCACATAGTCACCTGTATCAATGTTTGGTGTATATGTGGGTTTATTTTTTCCTGTTAAAACTTGTGCTACATGTGATGCAAGTCTTCCAAGTGGAATATTGGTTGCATCAACAACATACCATTTACGAGTCACATCTTGTGGTTTGGTCATTGTTGTTTGACGTTGCATAACGTTTCCTCCCTTACATATCTTAGTAACTGTACCGGGGCTACTAAGGCAAGCAAAGTGCCATTAATAATCATACTTTTTTTAAAAATTAAAGTCAAGAATTATTTATAATAATTGAGATATTTTTATCCATTATTGTTTTAAAGATTTTAAAAATTCTTTGTGGGCTTCACTTAAAGACTTTCCATGTTCAATATGCTCAATAATTTTTGCAAACAAAGGAGCCATGGATAAAACTTCAATTTTTTCAGATTTTTTAGAAGTATCAAGAGGAATACTATCTGTAATAATTAATTTTTCTAAACAGGAGTGATTGATTTTATCTACAGCATCTAAGCTTAAAACCCCATGAGAAATCGCAGCGTAGACATTTAAAGCACCCATTTCTTTTAAAACCTGAGCAGCTTGGCAAAGCGTTCCTGCTGTATCGACGATGTCATCAATAATGATGACATTTTTATCTTTGACTTCTCCTACAACGCTGACTACTTGTGCAACATTAGGTTTTGGTCTTCTTTTATCAATAATGGCTATTGGAGCGCCTAGATTTTCAGCTAACTTTCTAGCACGAACCACTCCTCCATGGTCTGGTGAAACAACGACAACATTTTTTACTTTTTGTTCTTCAAAATATTTGACAAAAATGGGAATTGCGGAAACATCATCGACAGGGCAACTGAAAAAGCCTTGAATTTGGGGAGCGTGCAAATCAGTGGAAACCACTCGATTAACACCAGCAACTTGCAATAAATCAGCTACCAATCGTGCGGTTATCGGTTGCCGAGCTTTCGCTTTGCGATCTTGTCTTGCATAGCCAAAATAAGGAATAATAGCTGTAATTTCTTTTGCACTCGCTCTTTTTAAAGCATCACAACAAACTAAAATTTCCATTAAACGTTCACTAACTGGTGCACAGGTCGATTGAATAATATAAACTTTATCGCCTCGAAAAGATTGCTTCCCTTCAAAAAGAATTTCTCCATCTGCAAAATGAGTTAATTCAGAATCCATGATGGGAACTTCTAAAATTTCAGCCACTTTTTTTGTCAATTCTTTGTTAGCACTTAAACAAACTAATTTAATTCCATCTAGCATCGTTTTTTCACCATTTTGATCAAATTTAGATTTGATACTGCCCTTTCGTTATTCTTGCTTTGTTTGAATATCTATGTGTTGATTTTTTACAACTACATTGTCTATTATAACACAATCTTGAATTAATGCATTATGAATCATCACATTTGGACCGATTTTACAATTCGCTCCAATAATGGTTTGCCCATCTAAATAAGAATTGGGAAAAATGATGGTGTCATTGCCGATTAAGACGTCTTTCCCGATATAAGTCGTATCAGGGTCGATAATCGTAACCCCTTTTAACATGTGCTTTTCATTGATTCTTTTTTGAATAATCTTTGTAGCATGTGCCAATTGAATGCGATCATTAACTCCTAAAAATTCTTGACAATCCGTCGTGGGATAACAAGATACTTTTTTTTGATTTTGTACCATGAGTTGGAAAATATCTGTCAAATAATATTCATTTTGTTGATTTTTAGGTTTTAATAGCGGGATATATTGCAATAATTCATTCGTATTAATCACATAAACTCCTGTGTTAATCGTTTTAATTTTTTGAATTTCCTCAGATGCATCTTTTTGCTCTACAATCTGCATTAATTGATTTTGTTTTTTAACTAATCGTCCATAACCATAAGGATTTTGTACTTCAGCCTCTAAAATCGTGGCGTCATTATGATTATTTTGATGATATTGAATTAATAAATTCATCGTTTTTGCTGTAAGTAATGGCGTATCACCACAAACAATAACGGCAATTTGATTAGGTGGCAATTGTGGTAAAACTTGCATGATTGCATGGCCTGTTCCTTTTTGTTCTTTTTGATAGACATATTGACTTTTATCATTTAACAATGTAATGACATCTTCAGATTTATAACCAACAATGGTGATTAAATCTTGAATGTTTGCTTCATGTAAAGTATCTAGCACATATTCTATCATCGTTTTGTCAAAAATCTTGAAACAAACCTTTGCAGTTTCATTATAAAGTGAATTCATTCGCGTTCCTTTTCCAGCAGCCAATATAATTCCTATGGTTTTCATATTCTTCATCCCCTTTAAAATAACGTCAATTGATCCATTTCATTTAACGTTTTTAATACTCCAATACTTTCTAAAAACTTAATATTTGTTGTATTTAATTTGGTTCTTTTTAATAAATCTTCTTTAGAAATAAAAGGTCTTTCTTTTCTTGCTTCTACAACAGATTTTGCCGCTTGCATTCCTAAGCCATCAATGGTTTTAAAAGGTGGAATAATCAAATTGTGCTCTTTATCTACGACAAAATCTTCATCCATGGATACTTCTAAATCAATATTGCCAAAGAAAATATTGCGATGAAACATTTCTAAAGCTATTTCAAAAACAATTTCTAAAGCATCTTCTTTTGCAGTTACTTTTTCTTTTCTTGCGCGTTTTTCTTGAATTTCATTATATTTTTGTCTAACTGCTTTTTCCCCACCGATTAAAGTAGCGATATCATATGTATCACAACGGGTTGTAAAATAGGTTGCATAATATTCTAAGGGCTTATAATATTTAAACCATGCCACTCGAATAGACATCATCGTATAAGCCACTGCATGTGCTTTAGGAAACATATATTTAATTTTTTTACAAGAGTCAATATACCAATTTGGAACTTGATGATCAATCATTTTCTTTTCTTGGTCTGTAGTGAGTGTTTTTGTCGCTTTTCTTACATTTTCCATGATTGAAAAAGCATCAAAGGGTTCTAATCCGTATTCTAACATCGTTACCATAATATCATCACGACAACCAATAACATTCATCAATTTACACGTCTTATTTCGTATTAAATCGCGAGCATTTCCAAACCAAACATCTGTTCCATGAGATAATCCACAAATTTGAATTAATTCTGAAAAATTTTTAGGAGAGGTTTCCTCAAGCATTCTTCTAGCTAAATTGGTTCCAAATTCAGGAAGTCCTGCAGCCCCCAACTCTTTAGAATTTGCGGCATTATTTCCGTTAAATTGTTGCAAAACATTTTTATCATTCATCGGAATGGTTTTAGGGTCAATTCCTGTTAAATTTTGCAACATACGCAAAGCTGTAGGATCGACATGTCCTAACATATCTAGTTTTAAAACATTATCGTGAATCGATTCAAAAGCAAAGTGAGTGGTCAACCAATCGGAAGAAACATCATCTGCAGGATATTGAATAGGGGTAAAATCATAAACTTCCATATCAGAAGGAATGACAATCAATCCCCCTGGATGTTGTCCTGTTGTCCGTTTCGTTCCTTCTATCATTTTAGCTAACCGAACTGTCTCTGCATTGGTAACCGTTTTATTTTTCTTTTCAAAATATTTTTTTGTAAAACCAAAAGCTGTTTTAAAGGCAGCAGTAGAAATCGTTCCGGCTCTGAAAACATAATCTTTACCAAACAAATCACGAATATAGGAATGCGCTCTTTCTTGGTATTTTCCTGAAAAATTTAAATCAATATCGGGAACTTTATCTCCTTCAAATCCTAAAAACGTTTCAAAGGGAATATTATGGCCATCCCCTTTCATAATTTGATGGCATTTTGGGCAGGGAATATCAGGCAAATCATATCCATTTTTTACTTTGGTTTCATCAATTGAAAAATCACTATAACCACAATGTGCACAACGATAATGAGGGCGCAAAGGGTTAACTTCAGTAATTCCCGCACAAGTTGCAACAAAGGAAGAACCGACAGAACCTCTTGAACCCACTAAAAACCCATCATCATTCGATTTTTTTACTGTCTTAGAGGCAATGACATAAATGACAGAATATCCGTTAGAAATAATAGAATGGAGTTCTTTTTCTAAACGATTTTGTACGATTTCTGGCAAAGGATCACCATACATTTTATGGGCATTTTCATAACAAATTTTTCTTAAGTCTTCATCAGAATTTTTTAAAGATGGTGGGTAAAGTTTATCATGAATTGGATAAACATATTCAATTTGATTGGCAATTTTTTGAGTATTGGTCACGACATATTGATAAACTTCTTCTTTAGACAAATAAGGAAAGGCTTCTAACATTTGACTGGTTGTTTTTAATTCTTGAATTGGATATTGAAAGATTCTTTTTTGATAATCGTGTAAAGGATGAAATCCACCCCCATTTGCAGGGGTATCAATTAAAATTTCACGGGCGATTGCTTGATTTTTATGGACGTAATGCGCATCACCAGTAGCCACTACTGGAATGTTTAAATCATTTGCCGCTTGGATGATTGCTTTTAAAATTTCAACGACACGATCCATCGATTCAATTTTTTCTGTGTCTACAAGAATTTGATATTGATCTAAGGGTTGAATTTCAATATAATCATAAAATTTCATGACTTTTTTAAGTTCTTCTTCAGATTTTGTGCTAGCAATTTCAAAAATTTCACCACGAGCGCAACTACTGCCTACTAATAATCCCTCTTTGTGTTCTTCAATGACATTCCGAGGAACTAAAGAAGATTCTGTAAAATAAGTGGTATTTGCAATACTAATTAATTTAAATAAGTTTTTTAATCCTTCTTTATTTTTGACTAAAAAATTAATGTGATAAGGTTTTGCTTTTCGAATGGCTTCTTTTGAAGATAAATTTTGCAAATCTGCATGAGTATCAGCTAACTTTTCATTTAATAGTTTTGAAAGCATGACATCAAAAACTTCTTTTAATACGAAGGCATCATAATCTGCTCTATGAGCACTTTCTTCGTCATAGTCAATATTTTCTCTTCGAGCAATGGCTCCTAAAGAATGTTTACTAGATTCTTTATCTAATACCCTTGAAAGAGGCAAGGTATCAATGACTGGATTTGTTAATTTATGGCCAAAAGCTTGCTCTAAAAATCCAATATCAAACGTTGCATTATGGGCAATAATGATACAATCTTCAAAGAAAGCTTTGATTCTTGGCAATTCTTCTTCAATTGTATTTTTATCTTTTAACATGGCATCATCAATATGAGTTAACTTTTTCGTCAATGGTTTTAAAGGAAAACCTGGATTAATTAACAAATCAATGGTTTCAATTTCTTGGTTATTTTTAAATTTAACTGCACCAAATTCAATAATTTTATCAAAACGACAGGATAAACCTGTGGTTTCAATATCAAAAGCAACATAAGTCGCATCTTTTAATAAAATAGAAGAGGGATTTTGAGCAATATTTAAGTTTTTAGGAACCATATTGGTTTCTACACCATAAATAATTTTGATATCTTTCCCTTTTTTTTTCAATGCTGCTTGTGCTTTTTGAGCATTTGGAAAAGATTGTAAAGAATTATGATCGGTAATGGCAATAGCAGAATGGTTAAAAGCGGCAGCTTGATAAATGAGATCTTCTACTTCTCCAATGCCATCCATTGCAGACATATTGGTATGAGCATGCAATTCCACTCTTTTTTCTAGTTCTAAATCTTCAGTTATTTCATCTTGATTAGCAATGGTTTGGATTTCAAAAACCGAAATGACATTATCTTTTTCATATGCGTTATAAATTAATGTTCCTTTGATTTCTACCCATTGTTGATTTAAAGATTCAATAAAGGGGGCATCGTATTTTTGATTGACTTGTATATTTGCAATATAAGAAGTTTTATAGTTTGTTACATATAATTTAAACCTTTTTTTGTTTAATCCATCTTCTACAATATCAAAAACCTTACACTCTACTTGTATATCCACAATGTCACTATCAATTTTATCTAAGGGCACTTTTTCAAATATTTTATTTTTAAAACTATATCTTGGTGGATAATTGTAATTCGTATTTTTTGGCGCCATTGGCGTTTTATTTGAATTTTCTTTTGCAGGTTTTAAAGAAGGGTGTTCTTGTTTATATTGAGCATATTGAGTGAAAATATTTTGAATATCTTTTTCATAATTAAAATCCATATCATCTTTTTCTACAAAGACAAATTGAACTTCGATATCCATTCCAGCAGAATGATAATATTGATCAATATTTTCTTTTTTTTCATTTAAAATGTTTTCTTTTAAAATTGAATCAAAGACAATATTGATTTTTTTATTTCTAACAACTAATTGTTGTTGTTTCATAAATTGTAACTGAGGATGATTGTTTTCTTCCACTTCAATGTATTGATTCAAATAATCTTGCAAAAGTTGTGGTGAAATTTGTTCTTCTTCCACCTCTAAAGAAAGATTTACGGGTGCTTGTAAAACTTTGTTGAGTTGTTGTTTTAATAATGAAAAAACTAAAGCAGGTAAATACTTTTTCAAATGTAAATGAATGAAATAAAAAGGAGAAGAAGGATCAGCCATATTTAATGTTACTTCTAAAATCTTACCTCCTTCAAAAGAAGAATGAGTTTGGCTTGGCATTGCTATTTTTTCGATTAATTCTTTTAAATCCATAACTCTCTTCCCTCCTTTAAAACAATCCGATAATATCCTTAATATTAATTATAATCATTAAGCCAAAAAGTAACAAGAATCCAATCGTATGAATCCAACCTTCTACATTGGGATTTACTTTTTTTCTAGTAATTGCTTCAATTAATACAAAAACAATTCGCCCACCATCTAAAGCTGGAATAGGCATTAAGTTGAAAAATCCTAAACTAAAAGAAATCGCTCCGACGATGTAAATAATCGGGGTTACTCCCATAGAAGAGGCTTGATCTACAACTTCATAAATTCCTACTAAACCAGATAAATTGTCAAACTTACCGACAAACAATTCTCCAAAAGCTTTGCATATTTGAACAAAATATTCTCCCATGAATACAAAAGTTTGTGGTATTGCTTCAAAAAAGTTATACTTTTTCATAAATACTTGAAAGCCTACTTTTTCAAAATTATAAACAGTTTGCCCTTTATCATTTGTGGATGGAACTACTTCACTGATGACTTCTGCTTCTTTTTCAGCCTTATCCTTTTTTGAAGAAGAATAAGTGATAATCATGTGGCGAGTCGTACCTTTTTTTGCTTCAACTTCATTTAAAATATTACTAATATCATTAAAATTTTGAGGAGACTCTTGAATACGGCTACCATCAATTTCAATTCCCTCTTTTTCTAGATAAATTATCATTTCATGAATATATATCTTGGATGGAATATCTTCATTTTGTAAAGCTATTGCTCCATTATCGACAATTTGAATCATCGGTTCATCAGTAACAGCGACTCCATATCCCATTAAAAAGATAAAAAAACAAAGATAAGCTAAAATCATGTTGAAAAGACCACCTGCTGCAAGAATCAAAATCCGTGGTCCTTTTTTAGCATTACTAAATATCCGTTCTTTGGGGATTGGCTGATTGTTGTTATCTAATAATTCTTGTCCCTCTTCAACAGCCTCTTCTCCAGCCATTTTAACAAATCCACCTAAAGGAAACATCCGAATACAAAAATGTGTTTCTCCTTTTTTATTGGTATATATGGCTTTCCCAAAACCAATGGAATATTCATAACAATACACATTGAATTTTTTAGCAAACAATAAATGTCCTAATTCATGAATAGAGATTGTAACACATAAAATGACTAAAAAAATCAAAAGATTGACAATACTCATCCATTTAAAAGCAAAAATCATTGATAAGCTAACCTCCTTGTATATTCCCTTGCCCATTTATCTGCTGAAAGAATTTTATCTAAAGTTAAATCTTTTTCATTTTGATGGGCACTTAAAGTCTTTTTTACTAAACGAACAATGGAACCAAAAGATATTTTTCCATTTAAATACAAATGAACTGCCTCTTCATTTGCAGCATTCATAACCGTTGCATAAGTTCCTTTTTCTTTTAATGCTTGGTAAGCCAACGAAATGGCTTCAAATCGAACCAGATTAACAGGATAAAAATTCAAATTTTGTAATTGCGCCAAATCTAAAAAGGAAGAGATAGACGACAAACGATAAGGATAATTTAAAGCATAGGCAATAGGCAGTTTCATATCTGGCGTTCCTAATTGAGCTTTAATTCCACCATCTACATATTCTATCATTGAATGAACAATACTTTGAGGATGAATTAAAACTTCAATTTGATTTTCTTTCACCCCAAATAGCCAATATGCTTCAATCACTTCAAAGGCTTTATTAAACATCGTTGCACTATCAATCGTAATTTTATTCCCCATTTTCCAATTTGGATGATTTAGTGCTTCTTGTATAGAAACGTTTTCAATTTCTTCTAAACTTTTACGATAAAAAGGTCCTCCACTTGCTGTCAAAATAATTTTATGTATTTCATTTTTTTCCATACATTGAAAAATTGCAGAATGTTCACTATCCACAGGATAAATTGAAACCTGATTTTCTTTTGCTAATTTCATTACTAATTCTCCACCAGCAACTAAAGACTCTTTATTTGCCAAGGCAATATCTTTATGACTCAAAATGGCTTGAATGGTTGGAACCAAACCCACAAAGCCAACTAAAGCATTCACAACTAAGTCACATTCCATTGTGGCTATTTCAATTAATCCTTTTTCTCCTTCAACAAACTTTATGTGAGGATATTTCAAAATATACGAATGAATTGCCTTTAAATCTTTTACCGCTACCACTTGAATTTGTTTAAATTCTTCTAAAAGTATGGGAATACAATCTTTTTGCGTATAGACACTGATTCCAACTAAAGAAAACATATCAGAATGTCGACGAATAACCTCTATGCATGATTGTCCAATGGAACCACTTGTTCCTAAAATTGCAATCTTTTTCATTTTCTTACCCTACAAAAAATCCAAATGTTTGAATCAAAACAAATAAAAATGTTCCTAAAATCATGCTATTTAAAACTAAAGAATCAATACGATCTAATACACCACCATGTCCTGGTAATAATTGACTAAAGTCCTTGATATTATAATTTCTTTTCACATTGCTAAATATTAAATCCCCAATTTGTGCCGTGATTGTCAATAAAAAAGTTAAAAGAATAACAATGTACCAAGGTAAGGTCAATTCTTTTGGTGAAACAACAAACACATAAAATAACGTTCCTAAAAGAGTGCCACAAAACGAACCACAAATTGCTCCCTCCACCGTCTTTTTGGGAGAAATCCGAGGCGCTAAATAATGGATGGTTTTCCCCGTTTTCCGATATAGCATTCCTCCAATATAAGCACCTGTGTCCGTCATCATTGTGACAATTAAAAGATAAAGACAAAGGAAAATGCCATTTAAAGGTTCATATTGATACGCTTGATAGTGGACTTTTAATCCCATTTCTAAATTTAAAGGTAAACTGCGAATGTATAAAAAAGATTGTAAACCAAGAGATAAAAAAATAATCATTGTAAAAACATAAAAGGCATCTGTAATTTTAAATTTTTTATTAAAGACACTACAACCTAATAATAAAGATAAAAATAGAATTAAGATTTCAACTGAAAATCCTATTTTTTCCATAATCCCTTCTTTAAAATTAAAGAATAAAGAAACTTTTCCTTCTATTGCACTATAGTTTAGAAACACTAAACTTAAAATGCCAATAAAAACTAAAATGTATATCAAAAAAGGATATTTTTCTTTGTTTTCTTTCCCTCTTTGATGCGCTGTTAATAACTCATAACCACCCATGCACCCAATAATAGCCACAGCTACAGCTAAATAATAACTGCCTAAAACTAATAATGGAATACATATTGCAAGCAAAATAATTGCTGTAATCGTTCGTTGTTTCATGAAGTAATTCCTCCAAACCTTCGATTCCTTTTAGCATAAATTTGAAGTGCTTTTTCTAATTTTTTAGAGGTAAAAGCAGGCCATAAAGTTTTTACAAAAACAAGTTCGGCATAAGCTAATTGCCATAACATAAAATTAGAAATTCTTTGTTCGTTGCTTGTCCGAATAAGTAAATCAATTGGAGGTAAATTTTGATATAAATATTCATTAAATTTACTTTCTGTCATTTCGTGCAACTGTAGTCGATTATTTTTATAATCTATCGCCATATTTTGACAAGCCATCAAAATTTCATTTTTTCCTCCATAATTAAGAGCAATATTAAAAATCTTTTGATCAAATTGTTTTGTTTTTTCTAATGCTTCTTTTAAAACTTGCACCGTTTCTTTAGGTAACTTTTGATAATCACCACTTATTACAATTTTTATTTTATGTTCAATAAAATAAGAAATATGTTCATCAAAAAATACTTTTGGTAAAGAAAATAAATACTCAATTTCTTCTTTCGGACGTTTCCAGTTTTCGGTTGAAAAAGCAAAGACAGATACCACTTGGATGCCTTTTAAAAAAGCATATTGGATGTTTTCAATCAGGCGTTTTGCCCCTTCTTTATGTCCAATACTTCTAATTAAACCCTTTTTCTTTGCCCATCTGCCATTACCATCTAATATTAAAGCCAAATGAGTTGGAATTTGATTTTGTTGTTGCATAGGGCCTCCTTTAATAGACAAAAACCCACTTATAGTGGGTTACCTTATGGTAACTAGAATTAGTTTACCATAATTTAAACAATTATTAAACAGTTAAAAGTTCTTTTTCTTTTTCTTTTGCAAGTTCGTCAATCTTTTTCACGTACTCATCTGTCAATTTTTGAATTTCTTCATTGTAATGATGTAGCATATCTTCTGGAACTTCTTTTTCTAACTTTTTCAAAGACGAATTGGCATCACGACGAATGTTGCGGATAGCTACTTTTGCTTCTTCTGCTAAAGCATATACGTTTTTAACATATTGCTTTCTTCTTTCTTCCGTTAATGCTGGAACATTGACACGAATTAATGTTCCATCATTTAAAGGAGTAAGATTTAAATCAGCATTAATAATAGCTGTTTCAATCTTTTTCAATTCGTTTTTGTCATAAGGTCTAATTGTAATTTGTCTAGCATCTACTACTGTAACTTGCGCAACTTGATAAATTGGTGTTGGCGTTCCGTAATAGTCAATTTCAACTTGATTGACTAAAGATGCATTTGCACGACCTGTACGAACAGTAGACAATTCTTCTTTGAATGCAGCAATGGATTTCTCCATTCTTTCTTTTGCTTCATTTTTCACTTCTTGTGACATCTGTTTTTTCCTCCTTATTGAATTAAAGTGCCGATACTTGTATCGCCTCTTACTGCTTTTATTATATTCCCATTTTCGTTCATATTAAAGACAAATAATTTCATTTTATTGTCCATACATAAAGAAATAGCAGTTAAATCCATAACTTGTAATTTTTTCGACATAATTTCCATATAAGAAATTTGGTCATATTTTTGAGCGGTTTTATCTTTTTTAGGATCGGCCGAATAGACACCATCCACTCCATTTTTTGCCATCAAAATCGCATCTACTTCTAATTCTATTGCTCGCAAAGCAGCTGTCGTATCGGTTGAAAAATAAGGGTTTCCTGTTCCACCCCCTAAAATTAAAACACGATTTTTAGCAAGATGAGATAAGGCTTTTCGACGAATGTAAGGTTCTGCCACTTGGCTAATGGTCAAAGAAGTTTGTACTCTTGTTTCTACTCCAATAGATTCTAAAGCATTTTGAATGGCTAAAGCATTTAAAATGGTTGCAAGCATTCCCATATAATCAGCTGCAGAGCGTTCCATTCCCATTTGTTCGCCCATTTTACCACGCCATATGTTTCCAGCTCCAACAACAATCGCTAATTGGACGTTTTCATCGTAAATTTCTTTGATTTCTTTTGCTAAAGCATTCAGTTTTTTTATGTCTATTGGACCATTTCCTTTCGTATCACTTAATGCTTCTCCACTCAGTTTTAATAACACTCTTTTAAACATTTTTTGACCTCCTTTTTTGTAAAAAAAAGAACACTAAAAGTGTTCTATTGTTTGATTTGACTCATGACTTCTTCTACAAAATTGTCTTCTCTTTTTTCTAAGCCTTCCCCAACAATGTAATATACCATTTGAGTGACAGTTGATTGATGTTGTTTCAAATATTGACCAACTTTAATTTTTTCTTCTTTAATAAAATCTTGTTCTAATAAAGAAACTTCATCAGCAATTTTTCCTTTTAAGCCTTCAATTGCTTTTGGATTCGTTAATTCTCTTCCATTTGCTTTACTAGCTTCTAAACGAATCTTTAATTCTTTTTCAATATATTCTACAGGAACGTCTGTTTTGTGAATATAAGTAGGCAAAGTAGCAACAACTTGCATTGCCATATCTGTAGCAACTTCTTGATCATTTCCTTTTACAACAACAACAGATCCTTTTTTACCACCCATGTGTAAATAAGTTCCAAAAATTTCATCATCGTTTTTTCTAACGACAACAAATCTTCTCAAAGTAATTTTTTCACCAATTGTTGCAGTTGCATTTACAATTTTATCGTTTAAAGTTTGACCATCACAAGCAATGGCTAAAGCTTCTTCTAAAGATGTAGGATGATTTGCTGCAATTAAAGTTGCAATTTCTTTTACTAAAGTCTTAAATGTTTCATTCATAGCCACAAAATCCGTTTCAGAATTGACTTCTACAAGAGCAGCAGTATTTCCATTCACAGCAATTTCAGTTGTTCCTTCAGCAGCAATTCTACCAGATTTTTTTGCAGCTTTTGCAATTCCATTTTCCCGAAGCCAATCTACAGCTTTTTCAACATCATTGTCACTGTGTTCCAAAGCTTTTTTGCAATCCATCATACCTGCTCCGGTTCTTTCACGTAATTCTTTAATTAAACTTGTGTTAACTGCCATGAATTATTCCCCCTTTTCTTCTTTTGTAGCAGCAGGAGTTGCTTCAACTTCTGCTTCTTTTTTTTCTACTTTTTTATTTTGTCTAGCCATTTGAGCGCGTTTTTCTTCTTTTTCTTTTTGTTGTTGTTTTGCTAATTTTCTAGCTTCTGCTTGTTTGTCTGAAGATTTAATGACTTCATTCATTGAAATTTCTTCGCCTTCATCTTTTGTATAAGCAACAGCTAAAACGCCACCTTTTGCTTCGCATACTGCATCAGCCATAACAGTTGTAATTAATTTTACTGAACGAACAGCATCATCATTTGCTGGAATGACATAATCTACAACATCAGGATCAGAATTAGTATCAACAATTGCAAATACAGGAATATTTAATTTTCTAGCTTCTGCAACTGCATTATGTTCCACGCGTGGGTCAATGACAAATACCGCATTTGGTAATTTACGCATTTCTTTAATTCCACCAAAGAATTTTTCCAAGCGTTCTTGTTCTTTACGAATTTGTAAAACTTCTTTTTTAGGAAGATTTTCAAAAACACCATCTTCTTCCATTTTTTCAATATCTTTTAATCTTTTAATTCTTTTTTGAATTGTTTTAAAATTAGTTAAAGTTCCTCCAAGCCATCTTTGTGTTACATAAAAGGAACCAGAACGGGTTGCTTCTTCAATGATGACATCTTTAATTTGTTTTTTCGTGCCAACAAATAAAGCCTTTCCGCCTTTTTCAGTAATGTCTTTTAATGCATTGTAGGCATTAATTACACAATCCACTGTTTTTTGTAAATCAATAATGTAAATGCCATTTCTTGGAGCATAAATGTAAGGAGCCATTTTTGGATTCCATCTTTTAGTTTGATGACCAAATTGAGAACCAGCTTCTAACAATTTTTTAATCGTAATAATTTGTGCTCCTTCTTCAGGTGCAGCTTCAACCATAACAGGTTGTTCAGCAACTTCTTCTTTCACTTCTTCAACAACTACTTTTTCTTCTTCCATTTTTTTCTTTCCTCCTAGTTTTTCCGCCACAGCTCATTTTTTATCACTAAGTGGTTGGCTGTGTGTGTATTCACTGCAATTTCGCAGCATTAACATTATACATGAATATATATATATATTCAAGTTGTTTTTTATTCAAAAAACGTAAAAAACAAAAAAACTTGGCCAAAGCCAAGTTAATCTAACACTCGATATGCAAAATAATTACAATCGTAAATCATATTTAAATAATTTGTTTTTACAATAAAATCACTGACATCTTTGATGAATTTTTTTATATCCTCTTCGTATAATTCAAAAGCAGCAATTTCTTCTTCACTAAATTCTTTTGTTCCGCTTTTATAAGCAATATAATCTTCGTCCAAATTTAAAATATTATAACCATCTTCAGTATAAAATTGGTTATTAAAAATGCCACCTTTTCTAGAATTAACAAAAGATGTTCGTTCACTAAATAAATCTTCTCCAACATAAACTGCACTATCATATTCAATTCCAAAAAGATTTAATAAAGTTGGCACCATGTCTGTATTGCAAAAGAATTTATCAGAACCTAATATGACATCATTGGTATATTCATAAGTAGTATAAGAAAGATTGTATTGTTGAAGCGTGATGTCATCTAAAGATTTTATCTTATTGACTAATTTTTCATCATATATGAATCCAGGAATATGATAACTTTCAGGATTGGTTAAATTTTCATCTCGATCTAACCCTTTTGAATTAAAAGCATAATCATGATAATAAGAATAGTGATCTGATAAGACAACAATTGTCGTATCCTTTAATCGATCTTCTGCTCTTAAAGCATCCAATAAATAACCTAATCCTTTATCAAAGTCCATGCTTCCTAAAAGATATTCTTTAGCATGACTATTAAAAACTTCAATTGAATCTTCTTGTGATTTTTCAATGATTTCTATCGTTTCTTCTGGTGTATTTTCATCTACAAATAAAGGATATCCTAAATAATTAACTGGATTAGGATTGGTTTCTAAATATGCATCTAGTTTATTTTGTAAAGCTAAATAATTTTGATAATAATTTTCTGTCACTTTATCAGGATTCAAACGATCTTCAAAAGGACCATGCGTTGAAAAAGTAGAAACATAACTAAAAAATGGTTTATCGGTGTCTACTGGAACCATCAAAGGATAATTTTGCTCTTCTTTTTCTGTTACACATAAGCGGAACATTTCGCTATCTAAATTAATCCAAAGACCACCTGGAGTTCCATGCTCTTTATCATTTTGTTCAATATCCATATCTAAAGCATCGACATGTTCATCAAAACCAAAGTGTTCATGTGAAGTATTTCGTTTGTAATAACTTCCCTCATTGTTGTGATAGGACACAATTTGAGAATCACTTCCGTATTCTTTTCTAAACATATTGGGTAATGTAAACGGATAAACATTTTCTAAATAGTTATAATTTAAAAATCCATCACTGGGATAAGAACCAAATAAAAATTTACCTTCAGAAATATTGGTTTGATCTTTACCATAATATTCATTTAAAACTAATGAATTAGAAAACAATTCATACAAATTGGGAGTTAAATCTTTATTAATGCCAGAAAAATCCCCTGTTTCCCATAGAATATAAATAAGGTTATTGCCTTGAGAAATTCCACTAAATTCGTTATTATTCTCTTTATTTGAATTTTTAAAAAAGTAAAGATCTAATTCTTGACGCAAATCTTTTTTATAACTTCCATGATTCAACAAATTATTATTGATTTCTCGTATTCCTGAAACTAAATAGTAACCAAAAGTCCCAAACTTTTTAAATCCCTCTTGATGAGAATAAAATGTGTCATATAAATATTTGTCATTTAAGATGGTATCTTCATTAGCGGATATTTTTTCAATATAAGCCTTTTGACCAGTAAAAATAATTGCACAAACCAATGCAACAACACTAGTCAACAAAAAGTTTCTTTTAAATAAATAAAAATTTCTAGTAGGCTTTGGCTCGTTTTTTGTCCAATATCGATATAATTTAATAGCCAATAAAAGATACGTTATAAAAATTGGTACTGCAATAAAGATAAAGGTAATAGAAAATCCAATGCCTTTTCCAGCTGCTCTAGCCGCTTCATTTAAAACACTAAGCATATCCCAAGCAAAAACTTCTCCGGTAATAAGCAACAAATTTGCATTGGTAAAAGATAAGACAATTTGTATAAATAAAACAAAAGAAGCAACACAAATATTGGCAATGTTATTAGTAATTAACATTAAAATGACGGCAAAAAATAAAATTCCTGCAAAATCAATTAAAAAATATTTCGGTAAAAAGCCTAGTCCATTATAAATAAATGTACAAATTTCTAAAAAAATGGCTGTAAATAAAAATAGAATAATATTCCACCTATGGAATTTCCGATGCATATTTTCTTTTTCCATTTATTCCTTCCACCTCATTGATTATATTTTAATACTTTTTTATTTTTTGTAAAGTTTTTTCAATTATGCTAAAAAAAGAAAAAGACTTTTTCAGTCTTTTACAGGAATATGTTGAAAAACACGGATGGCACTGCTTATATTTTTTTCGTGTGCTTCTTTTCCATATTTGTCAACTTCATTTTTATCACGAATTTCATGCGTTAAGCAACATGGTCCTCCAATGCAGCCTCCAACACAAGCCATTCCTTCAATTAAATTGTTTGGTAAAGTCCCATTAGAAGCCTTTGATAATGCTAAACGACAAGCATCAATGCCATCACAAGAAATAGGATTATATTCAAAATCTTCTCTACCTTGTTCTTTTAAGGCTTGTCTTACAGCATCCGCTACGCCACCACTTCTTGCAAAAATTCGACCATAATAAGAAGCATTATCTAAAACATCTAAATCTAAAGTTGTGATATCTATACTACGACTATCTAATAAAGCTTGCAATTCTTCAAAAGTCAACACTGAATCGACATATGGTTTGACTGTCGGCAATTGGATTTCCATTTTTTTAGAAGTGCATGGCCCAATAAATACAACTTTTGAATTCGGATCAATTTCTTTAATATATTTTGAAATTCTTGCCATAGGAGATAAATTATGAGAAATCTTATCTGCCACTTTTGGATAATTCTTTTTAATAAAATCAACAAATGATGGACAACAAGAAGTTGTCAAGAAGCCTTTTTCAACTAATTCTTGTGCTTCCTCATAAGCAACCATATCTGCACCTAAAGCAGCTTCTACTACACTAAAAAAGCCCAATTGCTTTAATCCAGAAATAACTTGCCCTAATTTGGCATAGTAAAATTGACTTGAAATGGATGGAGCAACGACTGCATAAACATGATACTTTTGGTTTTGTTGACTCTCTTTTAACATTTTGATGACATCTAATATATAAGATTTGTCTACAATAGCACCAAAAGGACATTGGTAAACACAAGCCCCACAAGCAATACATTTTTTATTGTCAATTTGAGCAGCTTTGGTTTCTTCATTCATTGTAATCGCTTTGACTTTACAAGATTTTTCACATGGTCGTTTATTGTTTACAATGGCACTATAAGGACAAACTTTTGCACACATTCCACAATTCACGCATTTTTCTTTATCAATTACTGCTTTTTGATTTTTATCAAAGGAAATTGCCCCTACTTTACAAGCTGATTCACATCGATGGGCAATACAACCACGACAAGAAGTAGTGACTTCATGCCCTCCCATTGGACATTCATCACAGGCAATTTCAACAACTTCAATGACATTTGGGTTACTTTTATCTCCACCACAAGCTAGTTTAATTCTTTCAGATACAATTGCTCGTTCTTTATAAATGCAACAGCGCATAGTTGGTTTTGGCCCCTCTACAATGATTTTAGGAATTTCATTGTACGATTCCAGCAAACGATCTTCATAGTACGCTTTTGCCACTTCTCGAAGCACTTTATATTTTAAATGTTGTACACGAGTATCAAATTTTCTCATGAAAAACACCTTCCCTTAATTTATTTTAAAAATAATTCACTTTTACTCTTTTTCCCATTTTTTGCAAACAAGTTGCTAATTCATCAATTAAATGCATTTTAATATTAAAATTAATGGGTAATTCTGGATTTTGGTGAGCTGGATTCATCGCTCTGCCCACAAAAAAATGAATATCTGTCGCTTCTTCAAAAAGATATCTTGATATCATCGAAGCGCCATCTCTTTTATAACTCCAATCATAATAACGATCATTATTATCTAAATAACTTTTGGCATATTCTAACACTTTATTAATCGTTAATACGCCTTCAGTTACTAAGTCCACCCCTTCAATAGAAGCCGTAGGAGGAACATCTTTATCAATATATTCAGAATCCATGATAACTGGTTTATCTAAATATCGAGCAACAATGGTTGAAGTCGTGCCACCACAGACAATATGTTTCCCTTCTTTTGAAAAAAACAAAGAAAGCATTTTATCATCGTCTTCTTTTTTACTTGCCGGTCCTATCATTAAATTCATCGGTTGTCTTTGACGAATTTTCACGACGCAAACTGTGGTATCATCTCCTGGATGATTTCCATACAAATCATTACATTTATCAGTTAATAAAGTAGCCAAAGTCTTTGCAGAATAACTATTGTCATAAATCACATTCATAAAATCAATTACATTTTCACGAAGCCAACCAAAATTTAAATGTTGTCCCACTCCTGCGTGAATTACACCATCACTAAACATGACAAATGTATCGTTTTCTTTTAAATCTATTCTTGATTTATAAATGATTTTTCCGTCAATTTCCATACTACTTTCTAAATAATCCATCACTTTTCCATCACGAATAAAAATTAAATGTGGATTGTCATATTGATAAATTTCAGCATATTCATAATTGACAATTCGAATAATCGTAAAAGTTGAATAAGCTACTTTTCGCACTTGGCACACAGGCAGAGTCGAAGCGATGGTTGAGACACATTCTTCAATAGAAAGTTGATTAGCCATCATGGTGGAAATAATTTTAGAAGTCAACGTTGATAAAATATTGGCTTTTACTCCACTTCCAAGACCATCGGCTAAAACAATAACCGATGTATTTTCTTCTTGTTCAACGACTTCAATGTGATCTCCACATAATTCTTCATTGAATTTATAAAGACTATAATAACCGATATCCGTACAAAGTCTACTCATCTTTTAAAGACTCCTTTAGTTTAGTCAAAGCCACTTTTGTTTCCGCTGTCGTTTCACCAAGTAAAGAAGCGATTTCTTGAACAACACGCATTTGTTTTTCTATGACTTTGTCGGTAATATCAATCGTTTGTTTACTCAATTGTTCTTTATTTGCTCTTTCATTTTCTTCTTTAGTAATGTCGCGCATGATTAAAATCAAAATGCGATATTGGGAATCATAAATAATGCTTTCTTCGACATATTTATGATATTCAGCTAAATAAACTTTTTTAGACTTAATATTACGATTTTCAATTAAAACATTGGCATAAGGATAGGGATCCAATACAGTAGAAACTTCACAACCAATTAAATCTTTTGGATTATTAATATTTAAAATGTGACACATTGCTCGGTTAGCTAATTGGATTTCTAATTTTTCATTCAATACCATGAGTCCATTGGGCGTATTAGAAACAACTGTATCAGAAAACGATTCCGCTTTTTCTTTTAAATAAGGAAGGCACATTTCCGGAATGGCTTTTCCTCTTAAAATAGCTATCGCTTTTTCACGACAACTTTCATATCCACAACTACCACAATTTAACTCTTTATCTTTAGAAGTTTTTCCCATTTTTTCTAAAACTTCTTGAATTGCCGATTCACTCGGTTGAAGTTGATGTACCCCTAAAAACTTAAAGGGATGATATAGTTCTTCAGCACTTGGTTGTAAAACAAGAAAGTCTTGTTTCCCTGCATACTGATGTACAGCCATATAATCTCTTATAGGAGCGCGATGATGTTTATCAATGACTGGTCCATTAATACAACTTCCTGCACAAGCAGACATTTCAATAAAACAATGAGCAATATTTCCTTTTTCAATATCGTTTAAAGCAGCGATACAATTATCCATTCCATCAATTACTAAATATTGATAATCACTTTCTGGTTTATCCATTGTTTGTAAAATTCCACCAGATGTTGGAAATAAACGTGCTTTGGTGTGATCTTGATAAACATATTCTTGCTTGATATAATCGATATGTTCTTCATTTAACCATTGGGTTAATTCTTCATAAGTTAAAACACAATCTACAATTCCTTTATAGACATCTGCTTCATCCTTTTTAGAAATGCAAGGACCGATAAAAACGGTATATGCTTGAGGATTTTCTTTTTTGATTTTTGCACAATGAGCAAGCATTGGTGAAGGAACTGCAGCTAAGCAAGATACAAGTGTTGGGTAATACTTTTGCACTAAAGTATTAACGGTATGACAGCACGTTGAAATGATAATATCTTGTTTTCCTTCTTGAATTAATTTTTCGTATTCTTTTTTTACAATTGTCGCTCCAATGGCTGTTTCTTGAACATCACTAAAGCCTAACTTTAAAAGTGTTGCTTTCATGCTTTCAATCGTTGCATTTGCATAATTTGCAACAAAAGAAGGAGCTAAGCTGACAATGACAGGCTGTCCACTAGCAATGAGTTTTTTAGCAATAGGGACATCATTTCGAATCTCTTTAGCATTTTGAGGACAATTGACAAAGCAAAGGCCACAAAGCACACATTCATCTTTAATAATATGGGCTTGATTATCTTCAAAACGAATGGATTTTACAGGACAATGACGAATGCATTTGTAACAATTTTTACAATTGGACTTTTTTAAATTTAAACAATTAGTCATTTGTCAGCTCACTCCTTTTTAATTTTGTGGATTTAAAATATATTGGTCAAAAACTTCCATAAAGTTATCTTGTGTTACTCCACAGATAATCTTTTCATCCACTTTAATACTAACACCATTTGTACATTTTCCCAAGCAAAAACTTGCTTTTAAATTGACTTTATTTTCCAAATGGTACTTTGCAATATTTTCTTTTAACATTTCAATAATCGGATACGATCCTTTGATATGGCAAGAACTGCCAACACAAACATAAATATCCATATTTTCACTCCTAATTTCCTTTATAAGATTTTCTTAATATTTCTTTCATATCTTCAACAAGAGGAACTTTTGGATTAGCAGGAGAACATTGATCTTCATAAGCCATCATCGCAATTTCATCAATGTGCGCTTCAAAATCATGCTCTTCAATACCTGCATCTTGGAAGTTCATTTTAATACCGATTTCTTTTGCCAAATGGTCAACGGCATCCGCTAAATTTTTCACTCCTTCTTCTGGAGTAGAAGCAGGAATTCCTAATAACTTAGCGATTTGTTGATATTTTACATCTGCACAATAGAAATTGTATTTTGGCCAAGTAGAAAGTTTTTGAGGTACAATTCCATTATAACGAATGACATGAGGTAATAAAATAGCATTTGCCTTACCATGTGGAACATGGAAAACTCCCCCAATTTTATGAGCTAAAGAGTGATTCATTCCTAAAAAGGCATTAGCGAAAGCCATTCCTGCAATAGTAGATGCATTGTGCATTTTTTCTCTTGCTTCTAAATCATTCTTTCCATTTTTAACCGCTCTAGGTAAATATTCAAAAACTAATTTAATCGCTTGAAGTGCTAATCCATCGGTATAATCATTTGCTAAAACTGAAACATAAGCTTCAATAGCATGAGTCAAAACATCCATTCCTGTGTCAGCAGTTACACTTGCAGGCAAACTCGTTGTAAATTCAGCATCAATAATCGCAATAGTTGGCGTTAAAGAATAGTCAGCAAGAGGATATTTTTTATTTTCGGCTTTATTTGAAATGACAGCAAATGGGGTAACTTCTGAACCTGTTCCACTAGTTGTTGGAATACAAATTAATTTTGATTTACGACCTAATTCTGGATATTTAAAGGCTCTTTTACGAATATCCATAAATTTTTGTTTTAAATCATTGAAATCAACTTCTGGATGTTCATAAAATAACCACATTCCTTTAGCAGCATCCATTGCAGAACCACCACCTAAAGCAATAATCGTATCAGGACAGAATGCTTCCATTAAGTTGACTCCACGTTTTACTGTTTCAATATCTGGATCGGGTTCAACATCACAGAACAACTGAATTTGAACTGGATTTCTGCGTAAATTTAATTGATCTGTTACGCGATTTACATATCCTAAATCAACCATTGAACGATCAGTAACAATAAATACTTTTGCTACATCACGACAAGTTCTTAAATACTCAATTGAATTTCTTTCAAAATAAATTTTAGAAGGGACTTTAAACCATTGCATAGTATTTCTTCTCTTTCCTACTTTCTTAATATTTAATAAATTAATCGCACTGACATTTCCACCAATTGAATTTCTGCCATATGAACCGCAACCTAAAGTCAAAGAAGGCAAGAAAGAATTGTAAATATTTCCAATACCACCAAAAGTAGCAGGACTATTCCAAATAATTCTCATTGCTTTAACGCGTTCTCCAAATTCATCTGCTAATTGTTGAGAAGCAGTATGAATGGCAGCAGAGTGACCTAAACCATTAAATTCAACCATTTGTTCGGCTTTTAACATTCCATCATCTGTTGTTTTTGCTTTTAAGAAAGCCAAAACAGGAGATAATTTTTCTCTAGTTAATGGTTCTTTTACACCAACACTTGCACATTCTACTCCTAAAATCACGGTGTTTGCAGGAACTTCAAATCCAGCTTGAGTCGCAATCCAAGTAGCAGGTCTTCCGACGACATCTGCATTTAATTTTGCAAGTTCGCATCCTTCTTCATGAGCTTGATAACCAAACATATATTTTTCTAATTTTGCTTTTTCTTCTTTATTTACAAAATAAACTCCATATTTTTTAAACTCTTGAATCGTCGTATCATAAATTTCTTTATCAATAATGGCTGCTTGTTCTGAAGCACAAATCATTCCATTATCAAAAGCTTTAGACATGACAATATCATTTACTGCTTGTTTAATATTTGCTGTTTTTTCAACATAGGCTGGGACATTTCCAGCTCCTACACCCATTGCTGGTTTTCCACAAGAATAAGCGGCTTTTACCATTGCATTTCCTCCTGTGGCTAAAATACTTGCAATACCTGGATGGTTCATTAAAGCTGAAGTTGCATCCATTGAAGGATGTTCAATCCATTGGATACAATTCTTAGGTGCTCCAGCAGCAACTGCTGCTTCATACACAACTTCTGCAGCCATCTTTGAACATTGTTGTGCAGAAGGATGGAAAGCAAAAATAATTGGATTTCTCGTTTTTAATGAAATTAAAGATTTAAAAATGACAGTGGAAGTCGGATTCGTAGTAGGAGTAATACCACAAATGACACCGATAGGATCAGCAATTTCTGTAATTCCTGTAACTGGATTTTCACTGATGACACCTACTGTTTTTAAATGTCTCATATTGTTGACTACATATTCACAAGAATATAAATTTTTGGTTGCTTTATCTTCAAAAACCCCTCTTTTGGTTTCATTGATTGCAGCCATGGCTAATTCACCATGTTTATCAATTGCTGCGACAGAACATTTTGCAACAATATAATCTACTTGATCTTGATTCAACTTTAAGAAATCTTCTAATGCTTTTTGTCCTTTTTCAACTAATGAATTTACTTCTTTGATTGCTTCTGTTTGATTTTTTTCATCCATATTTATTTCCTCCGTATTTTTTGTAATTCTTTTTCTTTTAATTGATGAGATAAAATGGCTAGTGACGAAGCCATATTTACGTTTTGTACAATAATTTCTTTTGGCACATTGAGATGAACTGGAGCAAAATTCCAAATCGCTTTTACTCCACTTTGAACTAATAAGTCACAGACTGCTTGTGCCTGTTCCTCTGGAACCGTAATAATCCCGATATGAACATTTAAACGTGGAATTAAAGATTGCATTTTTTGCAAGTCAAAAATCTTTTTTCCAGCAAATTCTGTATCGATGATAGCAGGATTGACATCAAAAGCCGTTAAAATATTTAACCCATAATGTTCAAATCCTTGATAAGCTAGTAAAGCTCTTCCTAAATGCCCAACACCAACAAGGACAGCGGATGTTGTATCATTGTAACCTAAAAACTTTTCTAAATCATGAATTAAAACTTCAATTTTTCGTCCAACTCTTGGTATTCCTTCAATACTGCTAATCAATGCCAGATCTTTTCTCACTTGTTCTTCACTTAAATTTAACGCTTTTGCTATTTTTTGAGCAGAAACAAATAGTTCTTTTGCTTCTTTCATTTCTTTTAAATAAGTTAAATAAATCGGAAGCCTTTGTAATTGGTTTTTGGATATCGGCCTTAACACAGGACTGTCCTGATTAGCCATGTCTTTCACCTCACTATCAGTATTTTTTTACCGATATCAGTGTAACATAACTTTATATTCTCTGCAATCCCTTTTTTTATGAAAACGTTTTCATCTTTAAAATAAAAAAAGAATAAAAAACAAACTAGTTTTTTATTCTATTCAAATCAGGTAAACTTTCAACAAATTGGACTAATTCATCGATATTTGTACAACGAAAAATCCCATCATGATAATATTTTTCGTTTAATAATGAATCTTTTAATAAATAACAATCTACTTTTAATTCTTGAATAATGCCATCTTCTAAAGCATCATTGCCTATCATTAAAACTTCTTGAGGATTTAAATGAAATTGTGATAAAACTGATTGATAATATTGTAAATTTGGTTTACAATAACAACTATTTTCATAAGTTGTAATAAATTCAAAATCATTAGGATTTAATTTAGCCCATTTTAATCGTTCTAATATAGCTATTTTTGGGAAAATCGCATTCGTGGTCAAAAATAAGGAATATCCTTTTTCCTTTAACAATTGAAGAATTTGCTTAGCTTGTTTTTTTTCAAAGCAACTCTCTTTAGCTGCTACAAAATCATTGAGATAAAACTCATTGAATAGAGGTTCTAATTGCTCTTTTTGATAATTAGTTTCTTGACAAAAACTATTCCAAAAAACCATTTCATTGGTCTGTTTTCCTTGGTTTTGTAACATTGCATATGTTCCTTTTTCAATGGCAAGTGCAATCTTTTGACCATCTAAATGATGTTGATAGCAAAAAGAAATTAACGATTTAAAATATAATTTTAAAAATCGTTGTTGATCCATTCCAAGAAGAGTTCCATCTAAATCAAAAAAAATTGTTTTATACATTTTACCTTTCCTTTTTTGTGACGTAAGCAATAAGGCTTGCATTCGTTCCGACATGCACTCCTATAACTGGACTGATGTCTTCTTTATAATAATTGGAAATTGATTTTTTTTCAAATACTTTTTGCATTAATTGATTGCAGCCTTCATCATGCTTGCAAAATCCAAAATAGACAGGGTAATCTTCATCAAGGGTGTCATTTAAAAACTCATCTATTAAAGCTTTTAATGCCTTATTTAATCCATGTTTTTTAGCATAAGCAACAATTTGTCCCTTTTCATCAATTCTAATTAAAGGTTTAATGTTTAAAAGTCCTCCTATAAAAGCGGTAGAACGGCTTACTCTTCCACCACGCCATAAATATTCTAAGGTATCGACAGCAGCAATTAATTTTGTTCTTTTTCGCAAATCAACGATATGATGCATTAAATCTTGTGGTTCCATTGTATCTTTTAATTTCAATGTTTCTAAAACAAGAATTTTAAAAACTTGCACCGTTGCTAAAGAATCAATAATATAGATTTCATCATATCCCACTTTTTCTTTTGCTAAACAAGCACTTTCATACGTTCCTGATATTTGTGAAGATAAAACTAATAAATATAATCGCTCTTGATTTTCTTTAGCTTGTTTAAATAATTGTATTAATTCCTCAAAAGGCGGTTGACTCGTTGTTGGGAAATCACTTGATGTTTCTAATTTTTTAAAAAATTGTTCGTTGTTCATTTCCGTCCCATCACGAAAACTTTCTTTCCCAAAATTAATGACTAAAGGTAAAATTTCTAACCCCATCTGTTTTGCTTCCTCTAAAGAGATTCCACAAGATGAATCAGCAACCACTCGTATTTTCATATTCATTTACTCCTTTTCTATTTTTGTTTTATTGACAATTAAATCTAATAATTCTTCCAATCGTTTTAATTCTGAAGAATCAAACATTTTTTCTATTTTATCGATGACAAACATGCCAGAATAGTCATTTTTGTTATAAAATTTTTTAAATTTATCGGTTACTTCTAGATGAAAAATTCGTCTATCCTTTTCATCCATTACTTTATTTAAATATCCTTTTTGAATTAAATTCTTAATTTTATAAGAAACATTAGGAGAAGAAACTTCTAAAAAATTAGCAAATTCTTTCATCGTCGGCTTTTTTAACAAATGTATCGTTTCTAGACAAAAAAAATCAAATGCAGTTAGATTGTCTTTATTAAACTGATTTAATCCTTGAAATAATTCCTTATAAAATAAAAGTTTGTAATTCCGATAAATTCGTTCAAACTTTTCTTTTATCACGATTCTATCACCTCAAATAGTTAAAATTTTTTAACTATTATAGTTTACTCAATGATAGGTTAATTGTCAATACTTCATTCTTTTTATTTTCTTTAAAATGTGCTATACTTTTTTTGAATTTTATGGAGGGTATTATGAAATCATTGACATTAACTGATTTTTTATCAAGTCCACGAACTGATGAATTTATCGAATCAGCTCAACCTTTTTTTAAACTAATGATGCAATATCAATGTGCAATGTTAGAGATACAAACTAAATTTCAAGTTTTAAACACGGAAATGTCTATCGATAGAGACCATAAATCAATTGAATCAATTTCTTGTCGTTTAAAACAACCTAGAAGTATTGTTGAGAAATTAAAAAGAAGAAATATAGATATAACTTTAAATAATATTGAATCAGAATTGCATGATGTTGCAGGAGTTCGAGTCATCTGTTCATTTCCTGATGATATTTATAAATTAGCAGAAAAAATCTGTTCTCAAGATGATGTCACTTTAATTGAAAAAAAAGATTATATTGCTTTTCCTAAACCTAATGGATATCGCAGTCTTCATCTGATTTTAGAAATTCCTGTCTTTTTTGCAAATGAAACCAAAAGAATGAAAGTTGAAGTTCAATTAAGAACAATTGCAATGGATTTTTGGGCAAGTATAGAACATAAAGTTCGCTACAAAAAAGAAATTAATGCTCCTAAGCACATATTAGATGATTTGAAAAAATGTGCCGATCAAATTTATAAATTAGATTTACATATGCAAAAAATTTCTCAACAAATTGAGCAATACAATATGAATAAAAAATAGCATTACACTTTTTAGTGGCGCAAATAAAAAACGTCCCTTTTCTTGCAGAAACACTTGATTTTACGGCATATACATCTGTGATTTCAAATGCTCAAAATAACATTTGATGTTTTTTTATCTTCACTCAATAAGAAAATTAAGATGATATAAACTTACTTTTTCCTTCATGAAGACTATAAATATTTTTCGTCAATGGTGGGCAAATTTTCGTTCAACTAAATCATTAAAGAGAGTGACTGGTTCTATGATTTTGTAAATGGAGGAGGATAATTATATGATAAAAATAATTGATACATTTTCACAAATTGACTCTTTGTTTGATAATAAAACATTCAACTTGAAAACGTGGAAAAAGTATATCAATTCGATTTATGATCATGCTTCTAACATTTTCGAGAATGATTTAAAAGAATATTTGAATAGTGGAAACTATGTTTATGAAAAAGATATTTTGCCAATTATCAATAATGTATATAATCATTCGTCATTAAAAACTTTACACGCTTCTTTCATTAGTGTCACACAAAATTTAAATAAAAGAATAATGGATTGCTTTGAGCATGAAATAAATATTGATGTTGTCTTGTATGTGGGACTTTGTAATGCAGCGGGATGGGTAACTAATATAAATGGGAAAGATGTAATACTATTGGGAATTGAAAAGATACTTGAACTAAATTGGTATGATGAAGATTCTATGCGTGGACTAATCTATCACGAATTAGGACATGTCTATCACAAACAATATGGAATATTTAATCAATGTAGTGATAACAGCAGTCAAAATTTTATTTGGCAATTATTCAGTGAAGGGGTAGCAATGTATTTTGAACAAATTCTAGTTAATGACCTTAATTATTATCACCAAAATATAAATGGTTGGCTGAATTGGTGTGATACTCACTTTCAACAAATATTAGCGGACTTTCAATCTGATTTGCCAAAGATGACAAGATTCAATCAAAAATATTTTGGAGATTGGGTAAACTATTGTGGGAAAGGAGATGTTGGATATTATCTTGGAACAAAGTTTGTTCAACATCTTTGTGGTAAATATAGTTTTGAATATTTAATTAAAATGAAAATTGATGACATTAGTCAAGAATTTTTTAAATTTGCAAAAGAAAAATTGCAGATACCATGATACAGATAAATTTTTATAAAGGTTTTAATAAAGTTACAAAATAAATTAAAAAAAGTATAGTTTTTACGCTATACTTTTTCATTTAAAAAACTTGAAGATGTTCTAGTAATATTTTTATCCCCATTAAAATGAGAATGATTCCTCCAATTTTTTCAGCAGTTGTTTTAAATCGATTTCCAAAAGCATTGCCAATTTTGACACCAATAATGCAAAACACAAAAGTAATCGTTCCGATGATAGCAATTGCAAGCCATATCGATATTTGTAAAAAAGAAAAGGTAATTCCCACTGCTAATGCATCAATACTTGTTGCAATAGCTAACAAAGTTAATGTTTTAAAAGAAAAAGATTGATTCACTTTTTCTTCTTCTGCTTCTCCTTTTAACATTTTAATACCCAATAAAACTAATAAAATAAATGCAATCCAATGGTCGACATCTTGAATTAAATGAGCAAATTGACTACCAATAAAGTATCCAATTAAAGGCATTAACGCTTGGAAAACTCCAAAAAACAATCCCACCAAAAACGCTTTTTTCCAAGACATTTTGGGAATAGATACACCTTTGCAAATAGAAACTGCAAAAGCATCCATTGATAAACCAATTGCAATGGTTATTAACTCCCAAACACTCATTTCGCCACTTCCCTTAACTCACAATATGCACTTCTTAGTTCTTTTTTGATAATTTTCTTTGAAATAGTTTAATCAATTCAACAATTGGAATGATTAAAAAAGCAATTCCTATTGCAGAAATATATTCTATAAAATTAATGTGTTTAAATCCAAAAGCAGTGGATAAAAATGGAACATAGATAACTAAAGTGGTTAAAACTAAAGCACCAATTGCAGATAACCACAAAAACTTATTTTGTGTTTTAATTTGGAAAATAGACTTTCTTCTAGAACGTAAGTTAAAGGAGTGAAATATTTCTACTAGCGATAAAGTTAAAAACGCCATGGTAATCCCATCTTCACTATTGACAAAAGCAAATTGTCTTGTATCTTCTCCTAAATAACAACCAAGTAAATAAGCAAAAACTGTTAACGCTGCAACAATGAATCCTTGAACTAAAATATCGACCCACATATGGTCTGAAAAAATCCCTTCTTTCACTCCACGTGGTTGACGTTTCATAATCCCTTTTTCGCTTTCTTCCATGCCTAATGCAATCGCTGGGAAACAGTCGGTTATCAAATTAATCCATAATAAATGAGCAGGTTTTAAAATAGTAAACCCAACTAATGTTGAAAAGAAAATTGCTAAAACTTCAGCCATATTGGAAGATAGTAGAAATTGGATTGATTTTCGAATGTTATCATATACCCTTCTACCTTCTTCTACTGCAGAAACAATGGTAGCAAAGTTATCATCTGCTAAAACCATATCTGAAACATTTTTTGTAACATCGGTTCCAGTTATTCCCATTCCTACACCGATATCTGCATTTTTAATAGAAGGAGCATCATTGACACCATCTCCTGTCATCGCTGTGATTTTGCCAATTTTTTTCCATGCATTGACAATTCTAGCTTTATGTTCAGGTTGAACACGTGCATAAACGGAATATTTTTCAATATTTTTTACTAATTCTTCATCCGATATTTCATTTAAATCTGCACCTGTAATCGCTTGACTATCATCAGTAATAATTCCCAATTGTTTTGCAATAGCAATCGCCGTATCTTTATGGTCTCCCGTAATCATAATGGGACGTATGCCAGCTTCTTTACATTTTACAATGGCATCTTTGACTTCTTCACGAATGGGGTCAATCATGCCTGTTAGTCCAACATAGCATAAATCACATTCTAATTGATCAATTGTATATTCAGGTTCTTTTTGATATTCTTTGATTGCTGCACATAAGACTCTTAAGGCTTGATTAGCCATTTGATGATTTTCTTCTAATATTTGCTTTCTTAAATCATCGGTTAAGGGTTGTTCTTTTCCATCTTTCCATATTTTTGTACACTTTTTCAATACTTCATCAGGAGCACCTTTTGTAAACTGAATATAAATTCCTTCTTTTGTTTGATGAACAGTTGACATCATTTTTCGGTTGGAATCAAATGGAGCTTCTCCTGTTCTCACATATTGTTTTTTTAACGTTGGCTTATAAAGACCTAATGAATTCCCATAATTGACTAAGGCACATTCGGTAGGTTCTCCAACAACTTGATTTTTTTCATCTATTTCAGCATCTGTACACAAAGTCATCGTCAAAGCAAGAAGTTTTTCATCTTCTCCTGAATGTTGAACAACGGTCATTTTATTTTGAGTCAATGTTCCTGTTTTATCCGAACATATAATTTGTGTACAACCTAACGTTTCTACAGCAGTTAATTTACGAATAATAGCATTTCTTTTGGACATATTGGTAACACCAATACTTAATACAATCGTTACAACTGCGGCTAACCCTTCAGGAATAGCTGCTACAGCTAAACTGACTGCAATCATAAAAGTAGATAAAACAGAATCAGTCGTAATTTTATCCACTCGTAATAAATCAATTGCAAAGATAACAATACAAATCCCTAATACTAAAAAACTAAGAATTTTACTTAATTGGTTCAATTTTTTTTGCAATGGGGTTGCTTCTTCTTTCGCTTGAGTTAAAGCTGAAGCAATTTTTCCCATTTCTGTATTCATTCCAGTAGCTACAACCACCGCTTTAGCACGCCCATATGCGATGTTACTACCCATATAAAGCATATTTTTACGATCTCCCAAGACAATATCTTTTTGTCCTTCTTGATCTAATTTTTCTGATTGTTTGGTAACAGGAACAGACTCACCTGTCAAAGCTGCTTCTTCTACTTTTAAACTTGCACATTCAATAATCCGAGCATCAGCAGGAATTGCATCACCAGCTTCTAATAAGATAATGTCTCCTGGGACTAATTCTTCACTATTTAAAACAACCATTTGCCCATTTCTTAAAACTTTCGTTGTAGCTTTAGACATTTCTTGTAAAGCTTCAATTGCTTTTTCAGCTTTGCTTTCTTGGACTACTCCTAAAATTGCATTGATAATGACAACAGCCATAATGATAATGACATCTGCAAAAGATTCATGTGCATAAATAGAAGTAATTAAAGATATAATTGCCGCAACAATTAAAATAATAACCATGGGGTCAGTCAATTCTAATAAGAAACGAATTATCCATGGAGTCTTTTTTCCTTCTGCTAATTTATTTTTTCCATGAGTTTGTAAACGTTGCTGTGCATCCTCTGTACTTAATCCATTTTCAGATGTTTGATTTTCCTTTAAAACCTCTTCAACATTCTGCAAATATTCTTTCATTTTTTTCTTCCTCCATAAAAAAAATCAGATATAACACATTTACTATACCTGAAAAATGATTTTTTATTCACGATCATGTATAGCAAAAAGTGCCATGCATGAGTCTCATTATTTAAGACAAGCCAGATTGATTTAGAATCAAACAGGATGTTGACTTTGTCACGTAGGAATACGCCAATTACTCCCTCACGATTAAATACGGATTTATTCTAATATAAATCAATTAAAAAGTCAAATTTAACTTTAAATTAAAATTTTATTATTTTTTGTAAAATAAAATTGTAATGCGCATAACGATTTGGCATCTTTTAATTGGTTCGTCTCAATCAATTGAAAAACTTCTTTTAAGTTCATTTCTAAAACTTCTACACTTTCATTTTCATCGAGATGTTGTTGCGTTTTTATTAAATCTTTTGCTACATAAAGATAAATGATTTCATCTGTATAAGCACAACTAGGATACATCATTCCAATTAATTCTATTTGATTTGCTCTGTAACCTGTTTCTTCTTCTAACTCTCTTTTTGCTGCATCTAAAGGTTCTTCATTTTGATCTACTTTTCCTGCAGGTAATTCATAAAGAATTTCATCATATGGATAACGAAATTGCTTTTCCATTAAAATATTTCCATTGGGTAAAAAAGCTAAAATGCAACTCGCTTTGCAATGGCGGATTAATTCTCTAGTAGAAGTCTTTCCATTCGGTAGTAAAACGGTATCACGATAAACATCAATAATTTTTCCTTTATAAATGGAAGTGGAAGACAATTTCTTTTCTTTTAAATTCATAATTTTTCTCCTTTTTACTTCTTTTATTTTATCTTATTCAATTCTAAAAAGGAATATCTCTTGTAAGAAAAATTGTTTTCTTGTACAATAAAATTGGTAAACAAAGGAGGTAAGTTTATGCATAATGTTTTACCCGTTCAACAAGATTTATATTATATCGGTGTCAGTGACCGACGTTTATCTTTATTTGAAAATATTTATCCCATTCCTAGAGGCGTTTCCTATAACTCTTATTTGCTAATTGATGATAAAACCGTATTGTTTGATACTGTTGAAAAGACTCATTCTCATCAATTTTTAGAAAATATTCGCTTTGTTTTAAAAAATCGAAATTTGGATTACGTAGTGGTGCATCACATGGAACCAGATCATAGTTCTACTTTACTAGAAATTATGCATCATTATCCTCAAGTAAAAATCATTTGCAATGAAAAAACTTGTCAAATGCTTCGTCAATATTTTGATATTGATTTCAAAGATCAAATCGTTTTAGTAAAAGAAAATGACACACTTTCTTTTGGAAAGCATCAACTCACTTTTGTTATGGCGCCAATGGTTCATTGGCCAGAAGTCATGGTTTCTTATGATGCAACAACAAAAACGCTATTTTCTGCTGATGCTTTTGGAACATTTGGTGCGTTAAGTGGAAATCTTTTTGCAGATGAAGTTTCTTTTGAAAAAGAATGGTTAGACGATGCACGAAGATATTATACTAATATTGTTGGCAAATATGGAAATCAAGTACAAGCCTTATTAAAGAAAAGTTCTACTTTAGAAATTGAAATGATTTGTCCATTGCATGGACCCATTTGGAGAAAAAATTTAAATTGGTTTATAGATAAATATTTAAAATGGGCTACTTATACCCCTGAAGAAAAAAAAGTTTTAATTGTTTATGGCTCAATTTATGGCAACACAGAAAATGCTGCAACTATTTTGTCTTCTAAATTGGCACAAAAAGGACTACAATCTATTGCAATGTATGATGTATCGGTAACTGATCCCTCTTATTTAGTTGCTGAAGCATTCAAATGTAGTCATATTGTATTTGCTTCTTCAACTTACAATGCGGGCATTTTTTCGCCAATGGAAAATTTAATTTTAGATTTATGTGCGCATAATTTACAAAATCGAACTGTTGCTTTCATTGAAAATGGTTCATGGGCACCAACTGCAAAAACATTGATGACTGCTCTTTTATCAAAAATGCAAAATATAACCATTCTAAATGAATCTTTAACAATTTTATCTTCTTTGAAAAAAGAACAAGAAAACGATATTGAGATATTAGCCAAGGCTATAGTTGAATCAATGCAAACAAAAAATGAAACTGAAAACAATCCAGCAATGATTGATAAAAACGCAATGTTTAAATTATCTTATGGGCTTTTTGTTTTAACAGCAAAAGAAAATAACAAACACAATGGTTGTATTATCAACACTGTAATGCAAATTACGGATAATCCTAAAAAAGTAGCGATTGCCGTTAACAAAGTTAATTATACCCATGATATGGTCATGCACACCAAAAAGTTTAATGTTTCCATTTTAACGACAGAAACTCCATTTAAATTGTTCCAACATTTTGGATTTCAAAGTGGTAGAGAAGTCAATAAATTTGAAAACTTTTCAGCAATTGAACATAGCAAGAATGGATTAATTTATATAACCGAAAACACCAATGCCTATTTATCTTGTGATGTTTTAGAAACAATTGACTGTGGAAGTCACACCTTATTTATTGCTGAAGTAACAGAAGCACATCAATTATCTAATCTGCCTTCTTGCACGTATCAATATTATTTTGATCACATCAAACCTTCCTTAAAAATGCCAGAAAAGAAAAAAGGATGGGTTTGTAAAATTTGTGGCTATGTTTATGAAGGAGAGGAATTACCTGCTGATTTTATTTGTCCTTTATGTAAACATGGAGCAGAAGATTTTGAAAGAATAGAATAAAGGAGGGAAAAAAATGAAATACGTTTGTCAAGTTTGTGGTTATGTTTATGATGAAGATTTAGGTGAACCAGAACACGGCATTGCACCAGGAACAAAATTTGAAGATTTACCTGATGATTATACTTGCCCACTTTGTATGGTTGGCAAAGATCAATTTGCAAAAAGTGAAGAATAAAAAAAACGCTGAAATGGCGTTTTTTTATAAAGTCAATAAAACAACTCCTACAACAATTCCTATAATTAAAAAGAAGGAAAGATAGGGTGAGTTTGATAAACTATAAGCTTGTGGAAGTAATTCTTTAAACACAACATATAAGATGGCAGCAATAGAAATTGCAATAACAATTAATAAAGCAATTTGGCTCAGTCCTCCAAAATAATATCCTAACAAAGAACCAAAAATCATCGGAAGGCTACTTAGAAAGGAAAGAAAGAAAATTGTTCTTTTTTTCATATTAGCTTGTAAAAAAGGACTAGCTAACGATAAACCAACAATAATATTATGTAATCCAATTAAAATAGCAAAAGTATAACCGCTCATCTCTTTTAAAGAATAAGTCACTCCTAAAGAAATTCCTTCGGGAAAATTATGAATACACATTGCGATAAATAAGATAAATCCCGCACTCATGAAATTTTTTCCTTCTTGTATGGAATCAACAAATTGTTGTGCATGAACACGGTCATGACAGACATGGTGTTTTTCATCCACATGACACTCTCCTTTATGGGAGCAATGATCTATGGATTGATGCAATAAAAAGATAAGCAGATAAACTATAAGAATAATTCCTATACCAATATAAAGTCCTGCTTGTATGGATTCATTTAATTCTATCAACTCATTCAATAAATCCACAAAAACGATACTTAACATACTTCCTGAAGCAAATGCCAATAAAAAACTAGTTATTTTTTTATTTTCTTTTTGAAGAATAATTGCCAAAAGAGTTCCAAATAAAGTAAATAATGTTCCACAAATAAAAGTTATCAGCAATATTTTAAGCATATTTTTCCCTCCTTTGCCAAAATATAGTATACAACAAAAAAAATATTTTGTTTAAACTTTTTATTTTTTTTCTCTTTCCTCTTGAATACTTAAAATATTTATGTTATCATATACAAGCGCTATGTAACTTGAATAGTTATGTATCGTTGCCTTGTTAGCTCAATCGGTAGAGCAACCGGCTGTTAACCGGTAGGTCGTGGGTTCAAGTCCCTCACAAGGCGCCAGTGGCCTGTTGGAGAAGTGGCTTAACTCACATGCCTTTCACGCATGCATTCACGGGTTCGAATCCCGTACAGGTCACCATTTTTTGCCGACTTAGCTCAATTGGTAGAGCAACTGACTTGTAATCAGTAGGTTGTGGGTTCAATTCCTATAGTCGGCACCATTTTTTTATTTTGCGCCTGTGGCGGAATTGGCAGACGCACCAGACTTAGGATCTGGCGCCTTGTGCGTGGGGGTTCAAGTCCCTTCAGGCGCACCAAAGCAGTATTTAAGCCCTAAATTAGGGCTTTTTTAGTTGTTTGGAGTTGTTCAAAAATGGTGTAAAATAAGAAGATTTCTTTCCCTTTTCTCGTTTGAACTTGAACAAACATTTTTCATTTTTCCTTTCTGTATCTATTAGTTTTTTTTTAAACAGATTTTTACCTGATTAAATCTTTCTCTTAACTATTTTTTTATGACATACATATAATAAAAATGGTTCTAGTAGATAGAATCTACTCAGCCCTAGATATCAGATGCTAGGGTACTTTTTTTATTTCTTTTTTAACTTGTAAACGGGAATGTGAGATAAATTGTTTTATTCACATCCTCATAGAAAATCAGTCCTTATTTGGCTATTGGTCAAGCCACTTATTCTAGATATGAAAATCTTAAAGCTTATCCAGATATTTTTATCATAAAAGATAATAAAAAAATAAATGTTTACATCTAAACAAAAATAGCATATAATAAGAGTGCGGTTGAAAATAATAAAAAGAAAAGAGAGTAGCTCCAACTACTCTCTTTTCGTTTAAAAAAACTACTAATAAAGCATAACTTTACTAGTAGTCCAAAAATGGATGGCTCCAACCATCTTTTTTTTGTTTGAAAGGTTACTCTGGCGGTTGAAAATAATATTAGAGTCTAATCTTTATTATTATCTTCTTTAACAATTAGATAAATAATAATTAAAGTGAGAACAATAAGTTCCATTAAACCCTTTCTGATTATTCCATTCGCCAAAGTCTCCTTTGCTGAATGAAATAAATCATTCTGCCATTTCTCCTTTCAATGCACCAAAGTGCATGATTATTATATCATTACATTTTAAATGAATAAAAGTTTTTTCTATCTTAAATCCATCTATTTATCTTAGGACCTTTTAGGTCCTTTTTTTTCTGATTCTATCATTCTTTTTAACAAACAAACAAACATTCTAAATTATTTCTTACTTTTCATTTGCCTACAATGTCACATGGGACCCTTTTAAGCCCATATAACATTGCCCTATTACGAAAGCCTATCCCTTTCGTCTCTTTCTTTTCTTTTTTAGTATCTATGATTCCCTTTTTTGTTTTTTTTGAACCCTCAGCTTAACGCTCCTTCCAAAAATGTAAAGGACTGCCCTACGACGCCTCGTTTTACTTGTCCCTTTACATTTTCCGTTTGTACTTGTCAGGAGGCGTTTGCTCTGTTGGTGTCAAAAAAAACAAAAAAAATGTGATTTAAAAAACGGGTCTTTATACTTGTTTGTTAAAAAGCATTGAAAGGGGTGATTTGAAAAAAATAGAACAAAAAAACACTTAATTTTTATTAAGTGGGGTGATGGCTCTATGGATAATCAAGAATTGATTGAGTTAATTATCTTTCTTCTTAAATTATTAAAAAAGAGACAAAAAAGAATATGTAGTTAACTTATCCAAACACTAACAGCCAAGTTTTTAAGTGTTTTCTTGGCTTCCCACTTTGTATTATAAACCCACTTTAAAATAATTTCAATAAAAAAGCCGATTTAAATTTGATTTATCTTTATATTTCTTTTATGATATAAATGTAAACAGCAATGTTTACTAACGATGTGTGAATTCAATGGTTAGTGATGAGGTTCAATCCCTCATCTTTTTTTTAAAACAAATCATTGAAAACTATTTAATAAAAGTTTTATTTTTGACAATGAGGACAATATACTGAACTTCTTCCATTAATCATCATTCGTTTTAATAATCCATAACATTTAGGGCAAAAAGAATCCGATTTCCCATATACTTTTAAATAAGGTGTATTTCGATAATCTTTTCCCTTTGTTAATAAATAATCTTCAAAAGAAATGGTATTTTTCTTTATAAAATAATCAAGTACTTTAGGAATTACTTTTACTAATTTTTCGTATTCTTCATCTAAAAGATTGCAACCTAATTTATTAGGAAGTATTTGCGATTCAAATAAAATTTCATCAGAATATATATTTCCGATTCCAGCAATAATTTGTTGATTAAGAAGTAACTCTTTGATACATTTTTTACTTTTTTTACATTTACTTTTTAAATACTCTAAGGTTAATTTACTTGAAAAAGGTTCAATCCCTAATTTTGTTATGCCACTAACATCTTCGTTTTCTTTTTTAAAAAACCATATTTTTCCAAATCGCCGTGTATCCACATAACGAAGTTCATTTCCATCATTTAATATTAATAAAAGATGAGTATGCTTTTCATATGGAGTTTTTGAAGATTCTAAAGTAAGACAGCCTGTCATGCGCAAATGAATGACAAGATAACTTTTATCAGTAAACTGAAGTTTTAAAAATTTACCACGTCGTAAAAAATTAGATATTGTTTTCCCTTTTACAAGCAAAATAAATTTTTCAGTAGAAGGAGTGGCTATCACTTGTTCATTATTGACTTTTACATTTTCAATGATTTTTCCTTTTATATGAGGGGATAATACTTTTTTTATCGTTTCCACTTCTGGCATTTCTGGCATAATTTATCTTTCCTTTTTTCCATTTTTTTTAATTTCACTATGATAAAAATAATTAACAATAACTGGTGGTGCATCAAAAGGTCTTTTTATTGTATCATCATTAGTAACATATTCTAATCCTATAGAACTTGCAAATGCTTTTAATTCTTTATCTAAATTTATCCAATACTCTTTATTATTCTCATTATAAATCTTTTGATATAATGGGAGTAGATGAGGATATTTGTTTGCAATATAGTCCATGATTTGTGCTTTAAAAGGGCCACGCAAATTTAAGTTTTCCAACCATATCAAATTACATTTATCTTTAACTTGATTAATAATTGCTTTAACATCTGTAATTCCCGGAAAAATAGGCGAAATAAAACATGTCGTTCGAATTTTAGAATCATAAAAAATTTTCATTGCTTCTAAACGTTTTTTTATAGAAACTGCATGGTCCATATCTAAACAAAAAGATTCATCTAATGTATTAATAGACCATGAAACTCGAGCATCATTAAAACTCTTAATTAAATCAAGATCACGTAAAATCAAATCAGATTTAGTGGCAATAGAAAGTTTTGCATTACTTCCACAAAGTTGTTTTAATAAATCATGAGTTCGCTTATAAGTTGCTTCTAAAGGTTGATAAGGATCTGTTACAGAACCAATAAAAAGTTCTTTCCCATCATATTTTTTAGAATTTGATATAGGTTCCCACGTTTTAATGTCTACAAATGTGCCCCAAGGTTCCGTGTGTTTTGTAAACCGCCTCATAAAACAAGCATAACAATACTTACAACCATGTTGACATCCAACATATGGGTTCACTGAAAAATCACACACAGGTAAATTGGATTTGGTGATAATATTTGAAACCTTTATGTGTTTGATTATTATTTTACTTTTTTCCATTGGTTCCAATGTACCTTATTCTCTACAGTTGCAATTACTTGTGTAGGAACTTTTGCATCCTTTTTTGCATAGCCTAACATAATCAGTGTAGGAAGATAATATCCATCAGGAACTTGTAAAAATTCCTTAATTTTTTGTGGTTCTTTTTTTACAGGAATGTGAACAACTGATCCAAGTCCTTCTGCAGTAGCTGCAAGCAAAATATTTTCAACTAATGTCCAAGCCGCTCCATAATCCATTAACCCATAATTATTTGTTGGACAGTCAAAAGCATATTTTTGCTTAAAATAAGGTAAAATTACGCAAGCTGATTCCTCTATCATGCTTCGTTGTAAAGGATAAGCAATTTTAAACATTTCTTGTTGAGGAGTTTTGGGTTCTTTAATATTACAATAATACGGAGAAATGAGTTTAGCTAGTGATTGAATCATTGTTTTATCGGTTAAAACAATAAGTTCCCATGAACGCTGATGATTTGAAGAGGGTGCTTTTAACCCAGCATTCAGTATTTTGATTAACTTTTCTTGTTCAATTTCCTTTTCTTGAAATTCTCGAATTGATCTTCTTTTTTCTATGACTTCATAAAATTCCATAATATATCCTCCTAATTTTTTTTGATTTTTGCAAAATATTTTTCCATATTTTCAGTGAAAGTTGTCGTCAACTTTACTAAATTCAAAGCCTTTTTTAAACCAAGTTCTTCCATGGCTTGATTTTCAGCCTTTGCAGCAATAGGAATAATTTTTTGAGCATATTTTCTTCCAGTTTCAGTAAAGTTTATTGGTTTATTGCGTCGATCTGTAGAACCTTTTTCAAAAACAATATACCCTTTTTTCAAAAATCTTTTGATTACTGCTGCTATTGTTTGTTTATTTGCAGAAAGTCGATCACATATTTCTTTTTGTGTGCATCCATTATTTGAAAACCAAAGAATATCTAAAACAAATAATTCATTAGTCGTTAATCCATATTGTTTCGCACAATTTGTATAAACTGCATATTGTCGATCACGCAATTGACAGTATTCATTTACTAATTGATTAATAGTTATAATAGGCATCAATATCCCTCCCATTTAGTATGATTTCATACTAATTATAAAATTTTAATTATCTTTTATCAAGTATTAATTTTTTGATGATTACAAATCAAATTTCAAGTTCATATTATTAACGATAAATGAGATTAGATTTCTTGACAATTTCATTTTTCTTTTTATATAATTTTTTTAAGGTGAACAGAAATATCTTTGTTAATTGCTCATCTTAAAGTTTAGGAAGGGTAAAATGTATCTAATATTTGCTTTATTAAGTGCAATTTTTGCTGCAATAGTCAGCATTTTAACTAAAATTGGAATGAAAAACATTGATTCTGATGTTGGAACTTTTTTACGGACAATTGTCGTTTTATTTTTTACTTGGATTATTGTAATCATTACAAAAGAATATGATTTTTCATCCTTAAATTGGTTTAATTCTCTTTTTATTATTTTATCTGGATTAATGACGGGCCTTAGCTGGATTTTTTATTTTAAAGCCTTAAAACTTGGCAATGCAAATAAAGTGGCTCCTATTGACAAAAGTAGCGTCATTTTATCGATTTTATTTTCTTTTTTGATTTTAAATGAAGCAATTTGTTTAAACAATTTATTAGGTCTTGTTTTGATTGGAACAGGTACTTTTTTAATGATTGAAAAAAAAGATATTCATGAAGAAAACACAAAAAAAACTAATTCATGGATTATTTATGCGGTATTAAGTGCTGTTTTTGCTGCTTTAACTGGAATTCTTGGAAAAATAGGTGTCAATGATGTTCCTTCTAATTTAGCTACAGCTTTAAGAACAATTGTTGTGTTGATTTCATCCTTTTTAATTTTAGTTTTTACAAAAAAATTGCCAAAAATTAAGGAAGTCAAAAGAAAAGATTATTTATTTCTTTTTCTTTCTGGCATCGCAACAGGATTAAGTTGGATTTTTTATTATAAAGCATTAAAAGATGGTATTGTCAATGTCGTCATTGCAATAGATAAATTGTCAATTGTTTTTACAATCTTTTTTGCTTTTATAATTTTAAAAGAAAAGTGTTCTGTTAAATATTTAATTGGCCTTGTCATTTTAGTCAGTGGAACACTATGTATCGTTTTTGTCCCTTCTGTTTTTGAATGGCAAATATGGGATAAAAGTTTTTTTGATTGTCTTCAATACACATTTCATTTAATACAATAAAAAATAAATATTTTTATTTTGTTATAAAATTCGTTCCTTTTAAAATATGTTTGACTTGATCATCTTGATAATATTTTGCCTGTGCTTTAAACATTTTATAATATTTTCCTTGTTCATCTTGAATCAGCGTGTCATGATGACCGACTTGTACAATTTTTCCTTGTTCTAAAACAATGATTTCATCACAAAACCGACAACTTGATAAACGATGTGAAATGTAAAAAGTTAATTTTCCTTCTGTCATTTTATGAAATTGACTATAAATTTCATATTCAGCCAAGGGATCTAAAGCACTGGTTGGTTCATCTAAAATCAATATTTTCCCATTTTTATATAACGATCTTGCTATTGCTATCTTTTGTGATTCTCCTCCAGAAAGTTCAATTCCTTGATTGTCAAAATATTTTAGCATACTCGTAGCCAAGCCTTTTTCAAGATGTTCCATTTTATTTTCAAATTGAACATCTTTTAAAATTTGATTGACTTTTTCTTCATTAAAATGGTCACTTGAAGTGATTTGTTCTCCTAAACTAAAACCAATTAATTGATAATCTTGGAAAACAACGCTAAATAAATCATAGTAATCTTGAATATTTATCTTTTTAATATCTATTCCATTTAATGTGATTTGCCCCTCTGTTGGATCATAAAGACGCATTAATAATTTAATAAAGGTGGATTTTCCGGCTCCATTTTCGCCAACAATTGAAATCTTTTTTTTGCCATCAATACAAAAATTAATATTTTTTAAAATAAATTGATCGGTATTTGGATAAGCAAAAGAGACATTTTTAAACTCTAAAACTAAAGGTTCATCTTGATTAATTTGAACTGTTCCTTCTTGATAAGTGTCATCTATATCCATAAACTTTTTAAATTCAACCATCATTTTAGTGTTTTGTCTAATATTTAAAACACTATTAAAAATATTATAAGAAAAAGATATAAAGTTATTAATCGTTGTGACATACAAAGAGTATTGAGAAATAGAAATGTAAGATTTTATAAAATAATACGCTACATATCCATACGTCAATAATTGATTAAGCATATTTAATCCATTATCGATTATTGATAAACGTTTAAATTTTTGATTTAATTGGACTTGATAATGATAGGTATCTTCAATGTATTCTTTATTTTTGTCAATAAATAAATCTTTACAAGCATATAAACGTATATCTTTTCCATACTTAAAATCAACGAGTAATGAAGTGTAATACTCATTTTCACGATCAATTCTTTTTCTTTCTTCCCAGCGTTTAATATTTAAATTTTTAATTTTTGATTGATTCCATAATCGCAAGTCAACAATAAATAATAAAATTAAGATTAACCATCCATTAATTTGGGCAATAATATAAATTAATCCAATTATGGAAAGCAAATTAGAAATGACTTGTATAATATTGTTAATTAAAGCTTGAAAGCCTCCTAAATTATTTCCATATCCTAAAAGACCATCCTTTGCTTTTGAAATTTGATCCAATACTTCTGGATTTTCCAAATGATAAAAACGCATTTTCATCATTTTTTCACCCATCATTTTTTGCCAATATTTATTCAACATATTTTCATTATGTAATAAAAACATCCATATAATGTTCAATAAAAAGGGAATTAAAAATTCAATTGCTAAAAAAAGGATTAATAAGAAAGTGATTTGATGAATATTAACTTGATCTAAAGGTACTTTTGTGAGTTCTTCTATAATCAATGAAGGAAAAATAATTTTGGAAAATGGTGAAAGACTATTTAAAACAATTTGAAAAAACAATAAAAATACATAAGATGGCCGATACTTAAAGGCAATTTTGAAAAAATAGCCAATAATAGACATTGTCGAGTATTGATTTTTTTTCATTTTAGTTCTCCTTTGTTTCATTGTAGTAATTTGCTTGTGTGGCAAACATATTACAATATTCACCATTTAATTTTATGAGTTCATCGTGAGTTCCCATTTCCACAATTTCTCCTTCTTTAAATAAAAGAATACGATTACAAAATCGAGTAGAGGATAAACGATGTGAAATATAAATCGCTGTCTTATTTTTTAAAATAGAGTCAAATTGTTGATAAAGATGCAATTCTGCTAAAGCATCTAAAGCGCTAGTCGGTTCATCTAAAATGCAAAAAGGAGCATCTTTATAAATCGATCTTGCAAAAACCAATTTTTGCGCTTCTCCACCAGATAAGATGACACCATGTTCATCAAGATTTTTTTGTAAATTAGTATTAATTCCATCAGGTAATGCAGCAATTTTTTTATCTAGCCCTGCTTTTTTTAAACTTTCCCAAACTTTTTCTTCATCAATGTTTTCTTTTTTGTCTAACGCAACATTTTCTTTAACAGAAAAGGAAAAGATATTAATATCTTGAAATACAATAGAAAATAATTTGTAATAATCTTCTTTGCAAAAAGTAGAAATATTTTGACCATTTAACAAGATTTCTCCTTCTGTTGGTTCATATAATCGAGTTAATAACTTAATAAATGTTGTTTTTCCCGCACCATTTAATCCAACAATAGCTAATTTTTCATTATCATGAATGGTTAAAGAAATGTTTTTTAAAGCAAAAACTTCTTGATTTGGATACTTAAAACTAACATTTTTAAACTCAAATTCAAAACGTGAAACAGATTGTTTTACTTTTACATGTTGTGTTGGTTCTTTGTATAAATTTAAAAATAAATGATAATCGTTAACATACCGATTTTGAACAATGACATAATTGGATAAATTCAAAAAATCGGAGGCACTATTTACAAATGTCAAAATTGCCGTTGAATACATCAAAAAGTCTCCAATTGAGATTCCTTTGTGCAATACACTATAAGTTAAATAGATATACGTAGCAGCCGTCGTAAAAAAACTAGCTATACTCCAACCCATGCTTCCTTTAAAATTATTTCTCCATAATCTTTTTAACGAACGATACTCAAGTAATGAAATTCCATGATATTTTTCTAATAACCATTGACTCATATTATACATGCGAATATCTTTTCCATATTGAAATTGGGTCAAAACATTCATCAAATAAATTAATTTTCGCCATATAGGTTGTAAAAAATCGTTGATTTTTTTACTATTTTTTTCATAAAAATATTCATTGATAATGCCTATTAAAATCGGTACAAATAAAATTAAAATAAAAAGCCAATTTAAAGTAAAAATAATAGAAGTACAGCCAACTAAGACAAATAATTTTTCAAAAAAATAAAAAACTCCATAAATTAAAGCAGAAAATCCTTCACTTTCGTTTAAAGCCTGTTGTGCTCGATTATTTAAGTCTAATATTTCAGGTGTTTCTAAATCTTGTTGGTCAAGTTGTGCAATTTTTTCGCCAATTTCTATTTTTAAATAATTTCGATAACGTTCCATTTTTGGTTGAGTCGAAAAATTTAACAAAGCTTGTGCGCTATTAATTAAAAAATTAAAAATCACTGTTCCAAGGATTAAACAAATCACCATGGTAATATTTCTTTGTAAAGAAGTTAATTCATCTAATAAAAATTTTGGGAACAAGACAAAAATAAATGGCGATATAATAGCAAAAATCGTCGAGAAAATCAAAAAAACAATTGCTTTTTTATCAATTCGATATAACGCCACAAAAGATTGTTTAATATTTTTAAATAAGGTTAATTCTTTTTTCTTTTTGTTTTTTTTCATTTTTCTTATCCCTTAAGTTTTATTATATCACAAATGTTAACTTTATATTTTATTATTTTTCCCATTTTTTTGTTTATCTTCCTTTTCATAAAAAATATACCTTATTTCATAAAATTAGAATGTAGAAAAAAAGTATTTTTTATTTCATTAAAGTAAAAGAAAAATTCAATTATAATTTAAATTATTTACAATCCTTGGTTTTTATTGATTGACTTTTTATTTTTTATTTTATAAAATAATATCGCTATAAATGCTGTTATGGCGAAATTGGTAGACGCGATGGTCTCAAACACCATTGGAGAAATCCATGTCGGTTCGACTCCGACTAACAGCACCATTTTTTACTAAAAACCCCCTAATTTCAGGGGTTTTTCATTTTTATTTTAATTTTAAACATATTTTTTTCTTTTAATCTATTATAATATAATTACATTCGTTTATTATGATAAAATAAGGTCAATAAAAAATTAGTTTTTTGATATTATAAAAATATAGGAGGAAAAAATTATGATGAAAAAATGCAAGATAACAGTTCTCAAAACCACTTTACAAGAAGATTTGGCCCGTGAATACGGAATAAAAGGACTTTCTATTTGCCCATTAATGAAAGAAGGCCAAGTATTTTATGCCGATTATGCCAAACCAGAAGGGTTTTGTGATGAAGCTTGGAAAGCCATTTATCAATATGTTTTTGCTTTAGCAAATGGTAGTAATGGTTGGTACTTTGATGATTGGATGGACACTGCTAAGCACCCAGGAATAGCAATTGTATCATGCAACGATGGCTTACGCCCTGTCATTATTAAAATTGAAAGAATAGAGGAATAAAAAACTACAATTTGCTTTTTTATATTGCTTCATCATTACAAATAAGATATACTTTTAATATTTAAGGAGGTTTTACTATGAGATATAAAGCTGCTTTGGGCGCTTTATTAACTTCATGTTTTTTATTTTCTTGTGCAAACACGCAAAAAGATTCCAACTCTAATTCTTCCAATCCTTCAAACACAATAAATGAAAATTTATTGACTGAATTGAAAGAAGGATATAAAATGGATGTTCAAGTAACTGAAGTAATTGATGATATTGAAAACCGATATTTAATGCAAACAGCAATAAAAGAAAAAGAATTTTCTTTTATACAATACAAAGATTTGACTCCAAATGAAGCAGTACTCCATGAAAGCTATGTAGGAAAAAGAATAGATAATTATATCTATGCGACAAGATTAGATATTTCTAATACTTTAAACTATTATAAAGTCTATAACCCTGTCACTTATGAATATTTTACTTGGGAAGACGGATACGAAAATGTTTTTTCTTTCCTTTCTATAGATGATTTTATTCAAGATAATTATGATAAAAATACCTATTATGTATCTTCTTCTAAATTAAAAGTAAATCGTGTTAATCATGCTTTTTCCAGTTTATTTTATGGTAATCCCGGTCTTGAAATTGTTGAAGTTTCACTAAGTTTCGTTGATGATGAAATAAAAATGTATGCTTTTACCGATCCTATTATTTCTAGTAGAACTTACGAATATGAATTTACAGCTACGATTTCTCAAATGGGTTCTTCTACCACAATTGATTATTACGCTACTCCTTATGAAGAAGTAGAAGATGCTGCTTTTGAAAAGATGATAACCACATTAAAAGCCAATAATTATATTGCAACTGCAAGCAATTATATCAATAATTCTGAAGTTTCTACCAGCATTTTTAGAAGTAATGAAGATAAAATATCTTATGATATACTGTCTGATGAAGAAAATATTTTTGCAGGTGCTTACGCAGTTGAGTCAAATGTCGTCCAAGATGTCATTAAAGTAGACAATCAATATTACAAATCTGGTAGTCCTTATATCGGCAAAGTTCCACATGCTTCTTTTAAAATTTCAAGGGCTTGTTTTGACAAAATAGATGATAATATTTATCAGTTAAAACCTAATGTTGAAGGAGACGTAAGTTCGTATTATGTATTAGAAAGTATTAGTTATGCCATCGTAGATTTAACTATTGAAATTCAAGAAGATTGCTATATCTTTACAAATGTAGACGGAGATAAAACGACAACAATTACTTTTTCTTCTTTTGGAACTGCAGATGTAGGTTATACAATTGACTCTGTCTTAGAAAATAATTAAAAATGCCAATTATTCACAATAATGGCATTTTTTTTGATTATAAAATAAAACATGATGGCAATTTGGACAATATTTTGGAAGTATTTTTTTATTTGTCATTTCAAATTGAACCAATTGATTATCAACTAATAATTCTTTTTCATTTACTTCTAAATCTGCTTGATATAAAAAATAGGGAGAAAAAAAGCGATAATTTAAAAGATTCTTACTTCGAATGAGCTCTTTTAATACATGAATCAAATAATTTTTGTCCTTAACATCAAAAAAATAAATCTGGTCAATAAAAACAATTTCTTGATTGATTTGTTTTAAAATCTTTTGACATTCTTTAGCACCTTGAAGACAAAACGCAACATAGCATAGGCAAAGAATAGAAATAATCATTAAAGGAAAAAATAATAATAGACAAAAAAAGATGACTGGATCAATTAACGCTCCTAATAAAATAGATGTTAATAATCCTATAATTGCAAAAATTAAAAGGAAAAGAAAAAGAGAAAAACCCTTACGATATTGACGAACATAGGTAGTTAAAGGATATACTGCTGCTTTTTCAATATAATGAATTAATTTTGAAAAATGAAACATTTTATAAATTATGATTTTTATAATAATTTAAAATACATTGAAAGGATTGCTCACTTAAATCGTGCTCTATTTTACAAGAATCTTCATAAGCAGTTTTTTCATCCACACCTAAAATCATCAAAATTTTTGCTATTAAATTATGTCTTTGATACATTTTAGAAGCAATTTCATATCCCTTTTCTAATAAAATAATATTTCCATTTTCTTCTACTGTTAAATAGCCTAATTCTGCATATTTTTTTAACATAATGCTAATGGTAGCTTTAGCATATTTCATTTCATTGCTGAGGTCAATCGCTCGTATATTTCCTTTTTTTTGAGTAAGAATTAATATCGTTTCTAAGTAATTTTCTAAAGTTTCATCTTTTTGCATTTTTTCCCCTCCTTTATAAAATATTAATGATTATCTTTATTATAGACAGAAATTCATTTTTTTTCAATGTTAGAAAAAAAACTAAATTGCTTGACAAATCGAAATTCTATGCTAAAATTTTATTGGTTAGATATTTCTAACCGTGGTTTTTGTCGTTTAGTTAGACAAAACTAACTAGGAGGTTTTAAAAATGCCACTCACGATTGCGCCCATTGGAAAAGAATTAACCGTAAGAAAAATTGCTGTAGAAGAAAAATTAAAAAAACATTTAGAAAGTTTAGGAATTACCATTAATTCTAAAATTACAATTTTAAGTCAAAATGGCGGAAATCTCATCTGTTTAATTAAAGATGGCCGTTTAGCTTTAGATAAGAATACGGCTGTAAAAATTTTCGTATATTAAAGGGGGGGGAGACATATGGAAAAGAAACTAAGTGAATTTAGCATTGGTGATCGGGGCATTATTAAATCAATATCAGGTGAAGGTAAAGCTAGAAGACGATTATTTGATATGGGTGTAACTCCTGGTGCCGAAGTGACTTTAAGAAAAAAAGCTCCTCTTGGTGATCCTTTAGAAATTCATATAAGAGGATATGAACTAACTCTGCGTAAAAATGAAGCGGATTTAGTTACGATGGAGGTAAAAGAATCATGAAAAAATTTGCTTTAGCAGGCAATCCAAATAGTGGGAAAACTTCTTTATTTAATGCACTTACTGGAAGTACAGCCCATGTTGGAAACTGGCCAGGTGTTACTGTAGATAAAAAAGAAGGAATTTATAAAAAATGTAAAGAGCCGATTAATATTGTCGATTTACCCGGGATTTATTCTTTATCTCCTTACACACCTGAAGAAGTTATATCAAGAAATTTCATTTTAAATGAAAAACCAGATTGTATTGTCAATATTGTCGATGCGACTAATCTAGAAAGAAATCTTTATCTAACCACGCAATTAATGGAAATTGATATTCCTGTCGTTATTGCATTAAATATGATGGATTTAGTTGATAAAAGTGGCGATAAAATTGATGCAAAAGAATTAGAAAAAAGAATTGGTTTACCTGTTGTTGAAATATCTGCCTTAAAAGAAAAAGGAATTGATGAACTCATGGAAAGAGCTTATCAAATTTCAAACACAGGACGAGAAGCTTCAACTATTTTAAAAACTTCCACTTTAGGACACTTAATTGGAGATGTAAAAATTGCTTTAGAACATTCTAAAGTAGAAAATCCTCTCTTCCATTCAATTAAACTAATTGAAAATGATGAATTAGAATCAGCAGACCATACTAGTGCAATCCAAATGGTTGATGATTTTAAAAAGACTTTTAAAGACGATGTCTTTGGAACTGATTTTGAAGCTTTAGTTGCAGATGAAAGATATCAATTTCTCTCTACATTAGTCAAAGGAGTTCTTATCAAAAAAGTAAAAGAAACAAAAAAACAAGACAATACTTTAGTTGTCACAAAATCAGATAAAATTGATAAAGTTTTAACCCACAAAATATGGGGGATTCCTATCTTTTTAGTCATTTTATTTGTTATCTTCCATTTAACTTTTTCTGAAAATTTTCTTTTCTTAGGTGGTTTATTTGGTGATGATTTTGTCACTTTAAAAGGAACTGCCTTTGAAGGTGTATTTGGTGAGGGGGGGATTAATTCTCCAGGGGTTATCTTGGCAAATTTGTTAGGATTACTCACCGATTCCATTACTGGCTGGGTAGGCGGATGGTTAGAGTCAAGTCCTGCCTGGGTTCAAGGTTTTATCTGTGACGGAATTTTAGCAGGTTTATTCTCTGTATTATCTTTCTTACCTCAAATTTTAGTTTTATTCTTATTCTTTTCAATATTAGAAGATAGTGGTTATATGGCTCGTGTTGCTTTTATCTTAGACCGTGCATTTCGTAAATTTGGCCTATCTGGTCGAGCATTTATGCCAATGATTATGGGATTTGGATGTTCTGTTCCAGCAATGATTAACACGAGAACTTTAGCCGATGAAAACGAAAGAACTGCAACAATTCGAGTCATTCCTTTCTTTAGTTGCGGTGCAAAATTACCAATTTTAACTGCTGTTGCTGGAGCCATTGTTTATCAATTTGGTGTTGGCAATGCAGATATTATTACTTATTCGATGTACTTACTTGGAATGGTTGTTGCAATTGTTAGTATTTTATTAATGAGAAATACGACAATGAAAGGTGATGTTCCACCATTTATTATGGAACTTCCTGCCTATCACACTCCTCGATTCAAAAATTTAATGATTCACCTTTGGGATAAAGCAAAGCACTTTATTAAAAAAGCGTTTACTATTATTCTTGCATCAACCATTCTAATTTGGTTCTTATCTCACTTTTCTTGGTCATGGGGATTCTTACCAGACGAAAGAATGGATGAAAGTATCTTAGCTAGTATTGGTCAACTGATTCAACCTATTTTCACCCCTCTTGGTTTTGGATCTCAATTAGGACGTTGGGGTTGGGTCTTTGCAGTTGCTGCAATCATTGGTTTAATTGCCAAAGAAAATGTTATCGCGGCTTTTGGAACTTTAGGAGCTTGTATTACTGCAGGATTTATTGGAGATGAAGAAGGAATTTTATCCGTCACTGAAATGATTAAAGCAACGGGTATCACAATTCCTGCATTAATTGCATTTATTGCCTTCAATATGACAACAATTCCTTGCTTTGCTGCAGTTGCCACTGCAAAAGCAGAACTTCCTTCTAAAAAGAAATTTAACTGGACATTAGTCTTTTGGATTGTTACTTCTTATATTGTTGCGATGATGATTTACTTAATTGGTTCTTGGTGGTGGACCGCCTTTATCTTTGCAGCAATCATTGCAATAATCATCACTTATATCGTTTTAATGAATAAAAAAGTTGGGAAAACAGCATGACAGTTTTAACTATTACTGCAATTGAAATTATTGTCATTGTAGTTAGTGTTTTGATTGTAGGGTCTGTATTTATTACAACTATTATTAATAGAAAAAAAGGAAAAAATGGTTGTTGCGATTGTTCAAGCTGTCCTCATTGTAGCCATTGCAAAACGAGAAAAAAATAGATAAAATAAATAAGGATATTCGTTTGAATATTCTTATTTTTGTTGAAATGAGGAATGTAAATGTATCAAATCATTAAGAACCAAACTTTTGGAGAAGAACGAGCATTATATGGACAATCTTATCTTTTTTTAAATCAATGCCGCTTTGAAGGGTTAGAAGATGGTGAATCTGCTTTGAAAGAAACCAGTCACTTAAAAATAATGCATTGTTTTTTTGATTTACGTTATCCTTTGTGGCATAATCATTTTCTTTTTATGGAACAATCAACTTTGACTTCTTTTTGTCGAGCTCCTCTTTGGTATTCTAAAAATATCAATCTATTTCATACAAAAATTTTAGGAATTAAAGCTATAAGAGAATCAAAATCCATTTTAATTGAAAATTGTACCATTCATTCTCCTGAATTTTGTTGGCGAAGTCAAGACATTTCCATAAATAATACCTTGTTAGAAAGTGAATATGCGTTTTTTGAAAGTCAAAATATAAGTATTACAAATTTACAATTTTTTGGAAAATATTCTTTCCAATATGTAAAAAATATGACGATAAAAAATAGCCATTTATCAACAAAAGATGCTTTTTGGCACACCGATAACGTAACAGTCAAAGATAGTATTTTAGAAGGCGAATACTTAGGTTGGTATTCTAAAAATTTGACATTAATTCGTTGCCATATCAAAGGGACCCAACCTTTATGCTATTGTAAAAACTTGACTTTAATTGATTGTACCATGGAAGAAACAGATTTAAGTTTTGAAAATAGTTCCGTTTATGCTTCTATTGCAAGTGATATTGTTTCCATTAAAAATCCAAAGAAAGGAAAAATTCAAGTTTTATCCTACAAGCAATTAATATTAGACAATCCCAAAAATAAAACTAAAATTATTACATTAAAAAAAGGAGATTAATTCTCCTTTTTTTGATTACTTTGTTTTTGTATTCCAAATTGGTCGAACATCTGTCGGTAAAATTTCATATTCTACCCATTCTAAGTAGAGCATTAACAAAACTTGAACTTTTTTGGTCGCTGGATCACTGATAATAATATAGTCTTCTCCAATGAGTTCAATGATTCCATCATAGACAATATCTCTCCATTTGTCACTATCGGGATAGCTAAAATATAATTGCGCACGACGACCAATTGTATTTCTCAATACCGTATTTACAAATGTATCTTCGCCTCCGTTATCTTGAGGCTTTGCCTTAGCGGGTTCAACTTCTGCTCTTTCATTGGTAGGTGGTTGAACCATACCATCTGGTGTTGGATAGGGTGGGACTTGATGCATAAATCCCGGATTAAATCTTTGATTGTTAAATTCCATTTTATCTCTCCTCACTAATACATGATATGTTTAAAGTGAGGACTTGTGCCTATTTTTTTATTTTTCTTTTACCCAATGAATAGGTTCTATTTGATTTTGAATTAAAAAATCATTGATTTTTGAAAAAGGTTTTGAACCAAAAAAACCATTATATGCAGATAAAGGTGAAGGATGGACACTTGTAATGACGAAATGTTTTGGATTATTTAACATCTTTTGTTTTGCTTTTGCATTACTTCCCCATAAAACAAATACAATTGGCCGATCTTGTTGATTTAATAATTCAATGACATGATCCGTTAATATTTCCCATCCCTTATTTTGGTGACTTAAAGGTTGGCCATGTCGAACTGTTAATATGGTATTCAACAATAATACTCCTTGCTTGCTTAAATAAGACAAGTCGCCATCTTGATCCACTTTTTGATGTAAATCATTTTCCATTTCTTGATAAATATTTTTTAAACTAGGTGGTAATTCTTTACACAAAACCGAAAAAGATAACCCATGAGCTTGGTTATAATTATGATAAGGATCCTGTCCTAAAATGACCACTTTTACTTTTTCTAAGGGGGTTAAAATAAACGCAGACCATATTTTATCAAAATCAGGATGACAAATCCCTATTTTATATTCTTTTCTAACAAATGCCATTAATTGTTTATAATAATCTTTTTTTATTTCTTCTTTAAAAAAATCTTGCCAAACCATGTTATACTTCCTTTAATTTTTTCATCTCTTTCTTTAACTTAGCATAATAGTTTCCATATACAATTAGATGATGATTTCCATAAGGATTTTTTAAAAAGTAATCCATTTTATCTTTAAATTGTACAACAATTTGCGTTCTACACAAATTCTTTTCATCTAAGTTTTGAACTATTTTCCCTTTTGCAACAAAATAATGGGTTAAGTCATTAGAAATTTTAAATATTGTGACTTTTTTCTTTTGTAATGTCCCTTGAATTGCTACTCCTATATTCGATTCAAAATGGGTTTTAAAAGCATATCGTTGAACCATATTAAGAGGCAAGGTACAATGCGCAAAAGTCATCTGTTTCTTTTTTAGTTCCATTCTACAAGGATTTGCTTGAAATCCAATTTGATTTGTAACCTTTTTTAAAATATACATCGTAATCATTGAAGGAATATCTCCTTCACAAGTAGCAATGATTCCCTCTTGGTTTAAAAGTGCAAAAGCCAAACAAGAAGTGGTATTTAAAGGCTTTAATAAATCAAAACAACGAACTGTAATTCCTTGAAGATTATATTTTTGAATGATTTGTTTTAAAGCTAAATAAACTTTGAAAGCTTCTTGTAATTTATCGGATTCAAAGTCCGGAAAAGAATATGATTTTAAATCCATTGTAGAATGATTATAAGACAAAACTAAATCAATACATTCTTGGATAGAAATGTCGATTAATTCAATAGAAAAACGTTCCTTTACTTTTTTGTAATCCACTTGACTAGCAATCAACCAATCGCTTGGTTTGCCAATGACACCAAAGCGAACTTTTTTAGTAGATAAAATCGTTTTGATTTGCAAGGCGATTTCTTCTAAACTTCCATGAATAATTTCTGCAGGACAATTTTTTGATTTTAAAAAACTTAAAATTTCCATTGAAGCAGCCAATGAATTGTTTGTCCCTAAAGTTAAAAGGTAAACTGGTGGTTTTAAACGTTCATATATTTTTAAAAACTCTTGTTCTGTTCCACCACTTTGAATAAAAATACAGGATAGATCAGCATTTTCATAAAGGTGTTCTAAGGTTGTTTCTTCAATTAAAATTTGCAATGTTTGTTTTAAATAATCCATTAAAATTTGACTTTCTTTTAAAAAGGTATTTTTTGAATGTAATGAAGAAACGATAGGATAATATTGAATGAGCATATTATTTTCCTTTAGAAATTTTATTTAATAATTTCTTATAATCTCTATAATATTGAATAGAATCTGGATGACCACAAAACGCGATAGTTTGTGGTTGATTCATCATGCCTTGATATTCAAAAACTAAAATTTCTTCAACATAAGGTGAAACTGATTCTAATTGTGCTTTTAACCGTTCAATCGGTGTAGGTAAAAGGGCACTTTTATAAACTTCTCCTTCAAAAGTAAACGTTTCTACGTCAGCCCATAATTTACTTCTATTCGCTTTATCATGAGCTATTTTTAAATTCTTATAATATTCTTTCGTTTGTTCAGGAGTTGCTTTTTGCACACCCACTTCATCTTGATAAGCAATAAAATCTACATCTAATTCTTTTAATTGTTGTACATAAAAATCATCGGTAATTACTTTTCTTGTTCCATATGGTGCAATCAGAGTTTTTAATTGAGGATTTAGTGTTCTTGCAAAAGCACTATATCGATTGACATATCGAATAAAATCAGGATGGAAATAAGGTTCTATTTCTGTTTCATCGGGAAAATACCATCCATAAAAACTTTGATAATGTCCATATAAATCGTACACTTCTTTCATTGCTTTCGTAGATTTTTGATAAACATCTTCAGAAATCATATTTTCATAAGGTTCAGGCCATGGACCATAAAAACCAATACTTAAAAAAACTTTCATTCCGTACTTTTCTGCTTCTTCAAGAATGATTTTTATAGGTTCTTTGGTTTTCATTCTTTTCGTCGTTTTATAGACACTTGATGGAAAATAACTTTCTTTTATTTCATAATCCGTGTAAGCAATGCTCATTAAAACAATATATTTCATTTTTAATGATGCAATTTCTTTAATTTTAGCTCTCCATTGTTTTGCACTAAATTCATGAACCATTGGGTTAAAATATTTCCCTTCTGGTATTCCAAAATGATGAATTTCTAGCCATGTTCCATTAATTGGTTTCATATTTAATCCTCTCTTTTCTTTCTAAAAAATATTATAGCATAAAATATAAAAACAATAAAAAAAAGAACTAATAAATTTAGTTCTATATTTTACTAATTATGATTTTTAATATATTCAATATAATTTAAAAGTTGATATATAAGTTCAACTTCCTTATCGGATAAATTTTTTAAAGATAACATACGATCTTTATCTAATCCTAAAATATAATCCGTGGAGGTTTGAAATAACAAGGCTAATTCCACTATCTTTTGAGTACTTGGAACAGATACACCCATTTCCCATGCATTTACACTTGACCTCGTTATCCCTAACTTTTTAGAGAGTTTTACCTGAGACCATCCTTTTAATTCTCTCAACCTTTTAATACGATCCGCTGTTAAAACCAACAAAACTATCACCTCGTATGTATAGTATAGCCAACATATAAAGATAATTAATTATCATTCGTGATTATTTCTAACTTACACTATAATTATTGATTAGATATTAAAAAGGATATTTTTTAGGTCTAAAAAGATGAAAAGAAAAAGGAGAAAATAAAGCAAGTTTATAACGTAGTTATAAAAGTCTTTTCGCCATCTTGACTTTTAAAAGAAAGCCATGTACAATGAGTGAGGTAAGATTTCATGACAAATTTTATCTTTTTTTATACCTCATGAATAAGAAAGGATGATAAAATGAAAAAAGTGTTATCCTGTTTAGGAAAATACAAAATATATGCAATATTAACTCCTATTTTTGTCATGCTAGAAGTCATTGGTGAAGTATCCATTCCTCTTCTCATGTCCCGTATCGTGGATAAAGGGATTGAAAAGGGAAATATAAATGTGGTGATTCAAACTGGTATTCTTATGGCTGTCATTGCCATTTTTTCTTTAATTTTTGGAATTTTATCAGGCAAAACGGCGGTCAAAGCTTCTACAGGTTTATCTGAAGGAATAAGGCAAAAAGAAATGGAAAAAATTCAAGAATTTTCTTCTGCGAATATTGACAAATATTCAACTGCCTCTTTAGTTACAAGATTAACTACAGATATTACTTATGTCCAAATGGCTTTTCAAATGTCGATAAGGATGTCTGTTAGAGCACCTTTTATGCTCATTTGTTCTACCATTATGGCTTTCGTTTTAAATTCTTCTTTAGCATTAATGTTTTTAGCAGCCATTCCAATCCTTGGTACACTTCTTTTTGTTATTGCAAGAACGGCTTATCCCCGGTTTACTTTTATGCTTCATAAATATGATGAAATGGAAGCAACGATTCAAGAAAATTTAATTGCAATTCGCACAGTAAAAGCTTTTGTTCGAAAAGATTATGAAAGTAAAAAATTTAATGCAACTTCCGATGCTGTCAATGAAGCTTCTTTAAAAGCTGAAAAAATCTTGTTGTTTAATAACCCTGTAATGCAATTTGTCATGTATAGTTGTATGTTATTAGCAGCTTGGTTTGGTGCGCAATTAGTCATTAGTGAAACCATGTCAACTGGAGAATTGATGAGTTTTATTAACTATATCCAACAAATCCTATTTTCGCTTATGATGATTTCGATGGCCGGTGTAATGATTGTCATGTCGGCATCTTCTTTTAAAAGAATTAGTGAAGTTTTAAATGAAGTACCTGATATTCAAGATTCTTCAACAGATCAAGTGATGAAGGATGCTTCTATAGAATTTAATCATGTTGGCTTTAGTTATTCTAAAGATCCAAATAAATTAGTTTTAAACGACATCAATTTAAAAATTGCTTCAGGAGAAACAATTGGAATTATTGGAGGAACGGGTTCAGCCAAGACAACATTAGTGCAACTGATTGCTCGATTATATGACACCACTTTAGGAGAAGTTTGTGTCGGGGGTCACAATGTAAAAGAATATAAATTAGAAACTCTTCGAAATCAAGTGGCAATGGTTTTACAAAAAAACGTATTGTTTTCTGGAACAATTAAAGAAAATTTAAAATGGGGAAATGAAAACGCTACAGACGAAGAAATTATAGAAGCTTGTAAAGCAGCTCAAGCACATGAATTTATCATGTCTTTCCCAAACCAATATGAAACAGAATTAGGTCAAGGTGGAGTCAATGTATCAGGTGGACAAAAACAAAGACTTTGCATTGCTAGAGCTTTGTTAAAGAAACCTAAAATTATTATTTTAGATGATTCAACTAGTGCAGTTGACACCGCTACAGATAGTAAAATTCGGGCTGCTTTCAAAGCAAATTTAGCTCATACAACAACACTTATCATCGCTCAAAGAATTACTTCAGTGCAAGATGCTGATCGCATCGTTGTTTTAGATAAAGGCAATATCATTGCCATAGGAAAACACGAGGAATTATTACATACTTGTCCAATTTATCAAGAAGTTTACGTCTCTCAACAAAAAGGGGTGATTGAACAATGAAAAAAGAAACGCCTCAAAAAAATGCTGAAGTGAAAAAGAATAAACCAAAAAATATAAGACAAACGTTAAAAAGATTATTTGTATATTTTAAGCCTTTTAAAATTCGTTTTGCATTGGTCGTCTTTTTCGTTATCTTATCTTGTGGTGCAAATGTTGCAGGCATTTATTTTTTAAAACCTTTAATTAATGACTATATTTCACCTTTTATTGGAAAACAAAATCCTGATTTAACCAATCTAATCAATGCTTTATTGATTATGACTAGTATTTATGCTGTTGGAATTATTTCAACTTATATGTACAATCGTTTAATGATGTCAATATCTTTGCGCATCTTAAATGATATTCGGAAAAATGTTTTTACCAACATGCAAAATTTACCAATCGTATATTTTGATAAGCATCCTCATGGAGAAATCATGTCTGTCTTTAACAATGATGTCGATGCAATACGAGAAATGTTAAGTCAAGGGATTCCCCAACTCATCAATTCTTTTGTCATGATTGTTTCCGTTTTTGTTGTGATGTTAGTATTAAGTCCTTTATTAACCATTTTGGTTGTTTTAATGATGATTGTAATGTTTATCATCGTCAAAAAAATTGGGGCACATTCTCGTCGTTATTTCCAAAAACAACAACTAGAAATCAGCCGAACCAATGGGTTTATTGAAGAAATGATTGAAGGACAAAAAGTAATCAAAGTATTTTGTAGAGAAAATCGAATTAACGAAGATTTCAAAAAGTACAATAGTCGTTTAAGAGAAGCTTCTTACTATGCCAATTCTTATTCTATTATTTTATTCCCTATCATGGGAAACTTATCTTATCTATTATATGTTTTAACAGCAATTATTGGCGCTGTTTTGGCGATTAATCACATCGGTGGATTGGATTTAGGAGGAATTGCTAGTTTCTTACAATTTACTCGTTCTTTTGGGCAACCAATTAACCAATTATCACAACAATTTAATTCTATCTTCATGGCTTTAGCAGGGGCTGAACGAGTTTTTGCTATTATTGATGAAAAACCAGAAGAAGATGAAGGTTATGTCACTTTAGTCAATGTAAGAAAAGAAAAAGACGGTTCAATGGTAGAAAGTGAAAAAAGAACTGGAATATGGGCTTGGAAACATATTCATCACGACAATTCTGTGACCTATGTAGAATTAAAAGGAGATGTCGTATTTGAAGATGTCACTTTTGGATATGAACCCGAAAAAATCATTTTAAAAGATTTAAACTTATATGCTCGTCCAGGACAAAAAATTGCTTTTGTCGGCTCAACAGGGGCAGGGAAAACAACCATCACTAATTTAATCAATCGTTTTTATGAAATTCAAAGTGGAAAGATTCGTTATGATGGCATCAATATTTCTAAAATTAAAAAAGATGATTTAAGAAAATCGCTTGCCATGGTTTTACAAGATACGCATTTATTTACGGGAACGGTAAAAGAAAACATTCGTTATGGTAAATTAGATGCAACGGATGAAGAAGTTTATGAAGCCTCCAAAATTGCAAATGCTGATGATTTCATTCAAAAATTGCCACAGGGTTATGATACAGTTTTAACTTCAGATGGAACAAATTTAAGTCAAGGTCAAAGACAATTACTAGCCATAGCTCGTGCAGCAATCGCTAATCCTCCTGTTTTAATTTTAGATGAAGCAACTTCTTCTATTGATACCAGAACCGAAGCTTTAATTGAAAAAGGAATGGATACACTCATGCATGGTCGAACAGTTTTTGTCATTGCTCATCGTCTATCTACTGTAAAAAATGCTGATGCCATTATGGTTTTAGAACATGGTGTCATCATTGAAAGAGGAAATCATGAATCGTTAATTGAACAAAAAGGAAAGTATTATCAATTATATACAGGGGCTTTTGAACTAGAATAATTAATACCTATTGAAACAAAAGGCTGTTTACAAATTGTAAATAGTCTTTTTTATAATAAAATCACAAAAAAACTCAACTTTTTTAAAGCTGAGTTAAATTATGAAATTGCAATTTTTTAAAATTCTTCTTTTAAAAATTTCTTACATAAAGACATCCAAATTTCTGTTTCTTTTACAACACAAGCATCATAATTGACAGGTTTAGTAATGAAATTTGCTAAAGAGATTCCATGGACTCCATTTGGAAAAATGTGTAGTTCATAAGGAATTTTATGTGTTGTCAAAGATTGTACTAAAAATAAAGTGTTTTCAACAGGAACCGTGGAATCAAATCTCGTATGCCAAATAAAAGTCTTAGGAAAATTTTCGGTCACTTGATCTTCAATAGAAAGTAAATTCATTAGTTCTTGTTCATCGTGCGTCATATGAAAACGAGTTTCACAATGACTATAGGTTTTCATTGAAATCACAGGATAACATAAAATAGCGCCATTAACTTTTAATTCTTTTGTAGTGGCTTGAATTTGTTTTGCATATTCTTCTTTTTGCCAAAAAGCAGAGACCGTTGCAGCTAAATGTCCTCCAGCAGAAAAACCCATGACAATGATTTTATCTACATCTACATTATATTTATTGGCATTTCTACGCAAATAAGCAATAGCTGCTAATCCTTCTAATAATGGTGTAGGAAAATAAGCTTTTTCATTACAAGAATACTTTAAAACAAAAGCATTATAATCTTCACCAACAAATTGTAAGGCGATGGGTTCTGCTTCTCGATCACTGCATAAACAATATCCTCCTCCTGGGAAAATTAAAATACTTTTTCTTTTCCGATTGAGGTCAATTTCAAAAAAATTACTAGGGCAATAACATTCTAATTGCGCAGAATAAGGCAAAGGAAAAAAATCCTTTAAATCTACAATTTCATGAATCATAACTATCCATCCTTCTTTCTTTTTTATTATAGCATAATTGACATTTTTTTGAATCTTGAAGTAAGATAATAATTAATAGGAGAATTTTTTATGAAAAAAGAATTTGTCAAGCAACCTTTTGAACCAGTATTTGATAGCAATAGTCGCATTTTAATTTTGGGAAGTTTTCCCTCAATTGTCTCACGCAAGCAACAATTTTATTATATGAATCCACAAAATCGCTTTTGGAAAATATTAGATGCTTTATTTGAAACTTCATTTTATCATAGTTCAAAAGAAGAAAAAATTGCGCAATTAAAGCAATTGCATATTGCTTTATATGACGTGGTCGAATCCTGCGTTATTACTAATTCAAGTGATGCAACGATTCAACAGGTTTCTCCCATTTTTCTTACAACAATTTTAAAAAATACTAACATCTTTAAAATCTATCTTAATGGACAAACGGCTTATCGTCTATTTTTAAAATTCTTTCCTCAATTTAAAAATTATTGTCAACTCCTTCCTTCTACTTCTAGTGCCAATGCTCAATATTCTCTTTCAAAATTAATTGAAGCTTGGTCGGTTATTCAATTTGATTTATCTAAACAAAACGAGTTGCCGCTGAAACAGCAATTTTCCATTTAGCATAGCATAAGCGAATCTCTTTTAATGATTTTTGAGGGTGATAAACTTTTTTTACTGATTTTAATTGTTGAATCTCCTCTAAATTTTTATATATTCCTATTCCTAACCCTGCTAATAAAGCAGCACCCAAAGCTGTGGATTGAGCAGTTTGTTGCAAAATGACATCACTTTGCAACAAATCACTTTGAAATTGCATTAAAAAATCATTTTCTGATGCGCCTCCATCTACAGCAAGTTGAGAAAATGTTAGTTTTGTCTCTTTTTTCATTGTTTCAATAACATCTTTACTTTGATAAGCAATGGATTCTAAGGTTGCTCGAATGAGATGTTCTTTTGTGGTGCCACGCGTCAAACCAAAAATGGCTCCTTGAACTTTATTGTTCCAATAAGGTGTCCCCAAACCGGTAAATGCAGGGATGACATACACACCATGACTACTTGAAACTTTTTTTGCATAGGCTTCAGAATCTTGTGAAGTTTTTATCATTCGAAGCCCATCTCTTAACCATTGAATTGCTGCACCCGCAACAAAAACAGACCCTTCTAATGCATAATAAACTTCATCTTTGATTTGCCAAGCAATCGTGGTTAACAAACCCTTTTTAGAATGCATTGGAATGGTTCCCGTATTCATTAAAACAAAACAACCCGTTCCGTAAGTGTTTTTTAAGTCTCCTTTTTTAAAACAGCAATGGCCAAACAATGAAGCTTGTTGATCTCCAGCCATTCCACTGATAGGAATTCTTTTTTTATTGTTTAAAAATTGATTTTTTTCTATATATCCAAAAATTCCACATGAAGGTTTTACTTCTGGCAAAATTTGTTTAGGAATGGAAAACAAACGCAATAATTCCTCGTCCCATTGCAAAGTATGAATATTAAAAAGCATTGTGCGAGAAGCATTTGAAATATCTGTGGCATGAACTTTTCCATTTGTTAATTTATATAATAACCAACTATCAATGGTTCCACACAATACCTCCCCATTAAGAGCCTTTTTTTTCAAATGAGGATGTTTTTTAAACAACCACATAATTTTAGAAGCGCTGAAATAAGGGCTGATTTTTAACCCTGTTTTTTGTTGAATCATCTTTTCATATCCTTGCTTTATGAATTGATCACAAATGCGTTTTGATTGATTGGATTGCCAAACAATAGCAGGATATACAGGTTCTTGTGTTTTTTTATCCCAAAGGACAATCGTTTCTCTTTGATTCGTAATTCCTATACATGCCATTTGGTCTATATCTAAATGACTTTGCATTATGGCTTCAATCATGACACTTAATGTTTTAGAATAAATTTCCGTAGGATTTTGTTCCACCCACCCCACTTGAGGATAGGATTGATTGATTTCTTCTTGTGCTTGATAAATTAATTGCCCTTTTTGATTAAAAATGATTGCTCGTGTGCTAGTAGTTCCTTGATCAATCGCTAAAAGATATTTATTCATTGGCTATGCTCCTTTATCCATGAAAGCAATCGTACATACACTTGTTGTTTTTCTGGTTCGTTAAAAATTTCATGACGCAATGAATCATATAATTCAAATTGAACTTGATTACTTTGCTTTTGATAAAAACTGACTAATTTCATAAATTTTTTTCCACGATTAGAAACCATATCCTCTTTTCCACCTAATAATAACATAGGTTGATTTGAATCCAGTAAATGACGATATTTCCGATTAGGAATTTTTGAAACATTTTTATAAAATTCTTTATAAAATCCTGCTGTCCCGATAAACCCTACATAGGGAGTATCTTGATACCATTTACAAATCGTTTCATCTTTACAAAGCCAATCACAGTTAGTTTGATTGGGAGCAAATTTTTTATTAAATGAACCAAAAGACAGACGATCAATGAAAGAAATACGTTTATTTTTCTTGCAAAATAAGGATATAAAAGAAGCGACAAAATTGCCAAATTTAAACAAAGAATCAGCCTTTGCACATCCTGTCAGTACAATCCCTTGAAAATTTTTAGGATAGAGGTATTCGTATTTTTGGGCCATAAAAGATCCCATTGAATGTCCTAATAAAAAGAAAGGCAAAGTAGGAAATTTTTTTCTTGTTTGAAGATAGATGGTATGTACATTTGCAATGCAACCATTAAAATCTCCTTTTTCCCAATGTCCTAAAGCCAATTGCTCCACATCAGGTCCATGAGCGATATGGTCAGCAAGGTAAACATTGATATTGGCTTGATTTAAAAACATGGCCAAGTCATGGTATCGCGTTGCACATTCGGCAACTCCATGAATGATGATGACGACAGATTGAGGTTGTTCTACTTCATAACAATACACCGGAAATAACTTATTTTGATAGCCTTCTAAAAAAATTTTTTCCATTTTTTCACTCCTTAAAATGATTTATCCAAAATAATTATACACTTGTTTCAATTTTTTTTAAATTTTTTCTAAAAAAAGTATTTATTTCTCAGCAAATTTGATATTATATATTGTGAGAAATTAAAAGGTTAGAGGTGACTCCCTGTGCTAAATTTTATTTTTGCCATATCGGCAACTGAAATTATAGATTATGTAACTGGATTTTTATGTGCTTTAGCAGCAATCCTCGTTGGATTTATATATTTTAAATATTCATTGAAGGTTTTATTTGTTACTATTGGAATGTTTATCGTGATTGCTTTGACGCATATTTTTAATTTATTTTTTCTTAGAACGATTCTTTGTGTCATCGGCTTTATTGGAGCAATCATTTTGTTACTAAATTTAAATTCAAGCAAAAAAGAAAACTTTTTATTCCAGCACAAAAAAAAGCAAGAAAATACCATTCCTGCTTTATCTACTAATGAAATAGATGATTTATTTAATAAATTATTTAAAGCTGTTTCTGATTTATCCGCTAGTAAAACAGGTGCCTTAATTACCTTAGAAAGAGAAGATGATTTAACTCCATTTTTACAAACTTCTGGAGTTTATGTCGATGCTCCAGTGACTTCTGAATTGTTAGAAACAATCTTTGTTAATAAAACTCCTTTACATGATGGAGCATTAATCATTAGAGGAAATTATATCGTTGCAGCTGCAGTATTTTATCAACCAACTCAAAAGGCGTTAAATGGAAAATATGGTTCAAGACATCGTGCTGCGATTGGTATTAGTGAAGTATGTGATGCAATTACCATCGTGGTTTCTGAAGAAACAGGAAAAGTTTCTTTTGCAATCAATGGCGATTTAATCACAGTGCCTGTTGCTAATTTTATTGCTAAATTAAAAGAATATTATTAAAAAGATTCTAAAGTAGTATTTCACTACTTTTTTATTTTACAAAAAAAAGGGAATTTAATCCCTTTTTATTAAGCATTTAATTGATAAACACGATTAAGGAGTTCAATTAATTTTTCATCGTAGTAATTTAATAATTCTTCTTCACTCATCGTTTGTCCAACAAGCTCTGGATAAAAAGATTTTGTAATTACATTGGCATCATCTTGAGTATCATTTGCATAAACGAAGTCTTCATCAATGACTCCATTTTTATAAATTTGAATCGTTGGTACTTTCCCAGCTTGTAAAGGTGTTTCATCTAAATGATATTTTTGAGTGAAAGGAATCCATAAATCGTTTTCTTGATTAGCTGTTGTGATGTAATCATGTGTTTCAAAATAATAAAGAATTTTTCCTTCCATCTTGGTTTTTAAATATTCATTTAGCACTCTTTGATCCATTTTTTGGCAATCACCACATAAATACCAGCCAAAATAAATGATAAAACTTTCTGAATTGTTTATTTTGTTATCTAATTGAGATTCTGTTAATTCAATTAATGTTGGCATATAAGTATATTTTTTTAGATAATTTGTCAACCCTTTTGCTGAAGTAAACATTTCTTTTTCACCATTATAAACTTCTTTTTTTGCAACGTTTCCCTTAGATATAATATACAATGTAGGAGTGTATTCTAAATCTAAATCTTTTTCATATTTACTATTTAAAATATCACTTGCTTCTACTTGATAAATGATTGCTTTTGTTTCTACTATAAAAGGATTTAAAGCATCATTTTTAAAAGCACGACAACTATTACACATGCTGGCATGAGCAAAAAAAACAAAACTTTCATCATCATCCATCATGTCATCGAAATCTTCTGCAGTTAATTCAACAGCTGTTTCAATTCCTTCTTTTCCTTCTAACAAAAATTTTTCAACATTGGAATCTTTTTTACAAGAACTGGCGATGAATAATAAAACAAGGGATAATAAACCCATGATTATTTTTTTCATTCCTCATCACTCCTTTTGTCTATTATACTGAAAATTTTTTACAATTACAATAATTGCTCGTTTTCAATCATTTCTATTTGATGACCATTTAAAAATTCTTTAGCAGTCATCATTCTTTTACCCTCTAATTGTAATTTTAAAATTTCTAGATACCCATCCGTACAACAAACAAACAAGCGTTTATCTTGCACCTTTAATGTTCCCGGAGTTTCATTTTCTAAAACGAACATTGTCGTTTTTGCCGTTTGATAAATTTTGCAAACCTTTCCTTTAAAAAAGCAATATCCCCCTGGAGTCATTGCTAATCCACGTATAAGATTATGCACTTCAGCACATTTTTTATTAAAATCAATTTTTTCTTCTGCTCGTTTTATATTATAAGCGTAAGTCACTTTACTTTCATCTTGTAAAATGCCTTGGTTGCTTTGGTCAATGATTGAAGGAAGAGTTTTTAACAACAAATCTTTTCCCATTTGTTGTAATTCAACAAACAATTCTGTAGCATTGATTTTATCATCTAAAATCATTTCCTTTTGCGCATACATTCTTCCAGCATCCATTTTTTCAACCATTTGCATAATTGTGATTCCAGTTTTTTCTTCTCCATTGATGATGGCACGATGAATCGGTGCACCCCCACGCAAACGAGGGAGCAAAGAAGCATGAACATTAATATTATTAATTTTTGCTAAATCTAAAACCGCTTTAGGTAAAATTTGACCATAAGCACAAGTAATTAATAAATCATAATGCAAATCTTTTAAAAATTTAAAATCTTCCTTTAATTTTGTGGGTTGATAAACAGGAAGATGATAAGTTAAAGCTAATTCTTTTACAGGAGAAAAACTAGGAAATTTGTTTTTCCCTTTCATTTTATCAGGTTGAGTGACCACTCCAACAATTTGGTATCCCGCTTGAATAAGACCATCTAAAATGGTTGCTGCAAATACAGGAGTACCAAAAAAAACAATTTTGATATTCTGCATACTTTCACCTACTTCTTTTTTAAGTATACAATATTTTTTCTTTAAGAAACTAGTTTCTTAATTATTTTTTTTACAAAATCAAAAACTCTTTCAAATAAATCTGTAACTTGATTACTAATACTTGCATTTAAATTACTCAATTTATTACCTTCGTAATCATATTTGATTTCATAATTGATATTACCATCAGAAATTGTTAATCCCCCTTGAATTGAAGAATCAAATTGACTCGTTTGATTTTCCACATTATTTGAAGACGGATCAGGTGCAAACATCATACTAGTAAACAATAACAACAAGAAACCTAAACAGACAAATAAATAGACTTTTTTCTTCATTTTTTTATCCTCTTTGTAATTATCAGTGTATTTTTTTTATTTGTTTTTTTTTGTCAATTAAACGTTTGACAAGTCATGATGAACAAATTGATTCAAAGAAGTTGCGATAATTGTCGATAAATATTGTATATCTTCGTCTATTTCTTTAGGTGTTACGACCATACGAAGCGAATTATGACTTAAAATGTCGTCTAGAATCTGTTGCTTTCTTTTAGAGGTCACTTTTACTTTTACTTGGTTAGAAAATTGATAAAGTGCTTCTTCTACAATTTTTTCAGCACTGACCACCGTTGCCACCCCAATTGCAATGACAGGAACTTTCAACACTTGTTGATTCAAAGGTTTTCTAAAATTGCCAATGCCACTACCAGGATGGATTCCTGTATTATTTATTTGAATGACTTTATTGATTCTTTTTACACTACTTGAAGCTAAACTATCAATAGCTATAATCAAATTGGGATTAAATAATTTTACTATCGCCTTAATTAAATCACTACTTTCCAATCCTGTTTGTCCCATTACTTTAGGAGTAAAAACACAGACCCGTCGTAAATCTTTGTCAACTTGGCTTGGGAATAATTTAAATAAATGATTCGTTACGATAATTTTATCTGCTACACTTGGTCCTAAAGAATCGGCAACAATGTCTGAATTTCCAAGACCAACGATTAATATTTTATCATCTTTGGAAATTTTTACCATTTGATGTAAAGCTTTTAATAAAACTTCACTGATTTGTTTACGGTCTTTTTCATCTTGTAGGGTTTCAAAATCTAAAGAAACATAATGTCCTACATCTTTATTTATTTTTTTATTTTTTTTTAGAATTTCTACATGAGTTAAAGTGACTTTTCCATATTGTTTTTTTATTAACTTATAATCTTCTTGTTCAATGGTTTGCTGAATTGATTCATCTGCAAAATCAGTTTTTATATTACGCATCTTTTCACCTTCTATTTTATTATGGATTTAAAATGATAAATTAAACCGAGTTTTATTGCTTTTGTAATGATTTTTAGGTACAATTTAGATGACTAAAGAGGTGTACTATATGAAAAAAGTTGTCTATCTGCCCTTAGATGAAAGACCATGTAACTATGATTATCCTATTCAACTCGCTAGTATCGCTAAAAATGATATTCAATTTATCACAATTGACCAACATCGCTTGGGTTTAAAAAAAAGACCAGCGAATCATTCAGATATTTCTCAATTTCTTTTGCATTATTGTTTAGATGCTGACTATTTAATTTTGGCTATCGATACTTTACTTTATGGAGGAATTATTCCCTCTAGACTCCATTTACTTTCTCAACAAGAATTAGAACAACACTTAAATGAAATCCGAGTCATTAAAGAAAAAAATCCTAAACTAAAAATATTTGCTTATCATTTAATTATGCGTTGCCCTAGTTATTCTAGTAATGATGAAGAACCAGATTATTATGCAGTTTGTGGAAGAGAAATTCATCTTTGTGGTCACTATCAACATTTACAACAAACAAGAACTCTAACTCAAAAAGAGCAAGAAGAAAAACAAAAAATTGAACAAATCTTGAATATTCAAGAAAATAAAGAAGCTTTAAACGACTATTTAAATCGTCGTAAATTAAATTTAAGTTTAAATTTAAAAACACTTGACTTTGTAAAAGAAGGTATTATTGACTTTTTGATTATCCCCCAAGATGATAGTGCCCCTTATGGTTATACGGCTATGGACCAAATGATTCTTCGTGAAAAAATATTTGAAAATCATTTGGAATTAAAAGCCTATATGTATCCTGATGCAGATGCAGTTTGCAATACATTATTAGCTCGTACGATTAATCAAATCAATAAACGTTGCCCTAGTGTCTTTATTCGTTATAATTCAAGTAATGAAGGAATGATTATTCCTTTATATGAAGACCGCAATGTCAGTGAAACGATTAAATATCATATTTTGGCTGCAAATGGCCGAATTAGCGAAGATATTATTCATTGCGATTTAGTCTGTATGGTGAATTTACCTTCAGAAAATATGCAAGAAGCGGTTTTACAAGACAATCATTTTTTGCAATATCAAATTAATCGTAATTTAATTGAATATATTGAATATATTGATTACTTAATTCAAAAAAGAAAACCTGTTATTGTCGCAGATATCGCCTATGCAAATGGGGGAGATAAAGAATTAATTTCTTTATTAAAGACCAAAAAACTTTTATATAAAGTCAATGCTTATGCTGGATGGAATACTAGTTCAAATACTTTAGGAACCTGTATCCCACATGGAATGATTCAATTTCAATATGGTTTTAGTCAAGAACACTATAACTTTCTAGCTTTAAGATATTTAGAAGATGTCGGTTATATGAGCATTGTTCGTCATCAAATTCATGAAGAAGTAAAAAAAGAAGGAATGTCTTGGACTAAAATCGATGGGGTGCGGGGAAAGGTTTCCAAACGTATTACAGTCGCTTTAAATCAAATCAAAGAATTATTTGAAGATGAACATCATGTCATTGAAATAATCGACAATTTTCAACCATGGGATCGTCTTTTTGAAACGGGTTTAAAAGTGGTTTTAAAAGAAAAATAAAAGAGTGATTAATCACTCTTTTTTTCATATTTTTCACAACCACAATAACATTGTGCATAAATATCATACTTTTTTTTACATTCTAAACTTAAATCAATTCCTTTATTTTTTTTAAAATCACTATATAAGTATTGAACCGTTGAAAACATGGGTTTTAAAGAATATGCGATACTATTAATCACAGATGAATCTTTTTGCCTACCCAAGGTTAAAGTCGTTGTTAAGTAATCAAAATGGTGTTTTTGTGCATATTGATAACTGCGTAACAGACGCAAATGTAAGCAATCTAAACAGCCTTTTTCATGAATCTTACATTGTAAATAGGTTTCAAAATCTTCTTTTTCTTCGACAAAATCGATTGTAAGTTGATATTCCTTTTCAAATATGTGAATTAATCGTAACACTTCATTTTTTCTTTTTTCATATTCTTTTAAAGGAAAAATATTAGGATTAAAATAATAAACTGTAATTTGAAAATAATCTTTAATTTGTAAAAAAGAAGAACTAAAACACATGGCACAGCAAGTATGTAATAATAACTTTGGTTTTTGTGGAAACTTTTTTACTTTTTCTAATTCTTTTTGAAACAATTTTACAATATTGGTCATATAATTATCATCGCATCCCCAAAAGAAAAAAATCGATATTTTTCTTGAATGGCATGTTCATAAGCTTTAAAAATTAAATCTTTAGAGGAAAAAGCACTGACTAGCATAATAAGAGTTGATTTAGGCAAATGAAAATTAGTTATTAAACCATCAATGGATTGTATTTCTTGACCCGGATAAATAAAAATATTTGTTTTATCTGTTTCTTCGCAAAATTGATGATGTTTGCGATAATTTGCTTCAAGTACTCGACAACTTGTCGTTCCCACAGCAATAATTCTACGTCCTTGTTTTTTTGCTAAATTTAATTTTTCCGCCACTTCTTTTTCAATTACATAGTATTCTTCATGCATCAAATGATCCGTGATTTTTTCTACTTCTACTGGACGAAAAGTGCCTAATCCTACATGCAAAGTGACATCTAAAATTTCAATCCCTTGTTTTTTTAGTTCATCAAACAATTCTTGTGTAAAATGTAATCCAGCCGTTGGAGCAGCAGCACTTCCATCTACTTTAGCATAAATTGTCTGATAACGATTTTGATCTTTTAGTTCTTTTTTGATATAAGGAGGTAAAGGCATGGTCCCTAATTTATCAAGAATTTCCATGAAAATCCCTTGATAAATCATTTGTATGAGACATAATCCATTTTCTTTTTTTTCAAGAACCATTGCTTTTAATAATTGTTCATCAAAAATAATCATCGTGCCAACTTTTACTTTTTTTGAGCCTTTTACTAAGCATTCCCAACAATCTTTTTCTTTTTGCTTTAACAACAAAATTTCTACATGTGCATGAGTGTCTTGTTTATAACCATGTAAACGGGCTGGCAAGACTTTAGAATTATTTCTAACTAGCACATCTCCTTTTTTTAAATAATATTTAAGATTGTAAAAATAATCATCTTGAAATTGTTGATTTTTTCTTGAAACAACTAATAAACGAGAATGATCTCTTTGTGGCAAAGGGGTTTGTGCGATGAGTTCTTGTGGTAAATCAAAATCAAAATCATTTAACAAGAGTGGTTGGTTTTCCTTGTCCATATTTTTTCATAAACTCCTTTTTAAAATCCAAATAGCGATCTTCTTGAATTGCTTTACGAATTTCTTTCGTTAAATTCAATAAAAAATGTAAGTTGTGAATCGATAATAATCTTTTGCCAAAACTTTCTTCACATTTATATAAATGTCTTAAATAAGAACGGGTATAATTCTTGCAAGTATAACATTGACATTCTTCATCAATGGGATGTAAATCGTATTCATACTTTTTATCACGAATGTTAATTTTTCCACTAGAGGTCATTAAAGAACCATGGCGAGCAACACGGGTTGGAAAAACACAATCAAACATATCTACGCCACGCAATACTCCTTCTAAAATATCTTCAGGTGTTCCTACTCCCATTAAATAACGTGGTTTATCTTGTGGAAGATAAGCAATAGAATCTTCAATCATTTGATACATTACTTTTTTTGATTCTCCAACGCTTGTTCCGCCAATAGAATATCCATCGAAATCCATTTTTACCGTTTCTTGCGCAGAAAATTTTCTTAAATCAGAAAATTCTCCTCCTTGAACAATGCCAAAAAGTGCTTGGTTTGGATTTTGATGCGCCTCTTTTCCTCTTTTTGCCCAACGTAAAGTCCGTTCCACGCTTTTTTTCATATATTCATAACTGCATGGGTAGGGAGGACATTCATCAAAACTCATAATCATATCTGCACCTAATTTATTTTGAATTTCAATCGATTTTTCTGGAGATAAAAATAGTGGACTACCATCTAAATGATTCTTAAAATACACGCCTTCTTCGGTAATTTTTCGATTCTTTGACAAAGAAAAAACTTGAAATCCACCAGAATCAGTTAACATTGGCCTTTTATAGTTCATAAAGGAATGAAGCCCATGAGCATGAGCAATCACATCTTCCCCTGGACGAAGCCAACAATGATAGGTATTGCTTAAAATAATTTGTGCATCCATAGCATATAATTCTTCAGGTGAAATTGTTTTTACAGTCGCTAACGTTCCAACAGGCATAAAAATAGGAGTTTCAACATCTCCATGTGGAGTGTGCAAAATACCATATCGTGCTCCACTTTGTTTACATACATGTTTTAATTCATAATAAAAATTCATATCGTCTCTCCTAATTATTGCTTTGTGCTACCAAAGCCACCGATTCTTTTTTCTGCAACATCATCATCTATCGTAATTCCATATTCCATAAAAATTCCTTGACAAAAAGCTTTGTTTGGAAAAATTTTTAAAGTTTTTTGATCGTTTGAGTCATTAGAAATTGCCACTAAAATATGTCCTTCATTTTTAGCCATAAAATAATCACTATCAATAATGCCCACTGTGTTATCTAATTGCAAACGATATTTAATCCCATGACTACTTTTAGGGTAAATTTGTAAAAGCCATCCTGGTTCAATTTTAACTCGAATACCTGTGGGAATTTGAATACTTTCATGTGGTTTTAATGTGATTAATATAGGTGTATAAAAATCATATCCTGCTGAACCTTGTGTCGCTCTTTTAGGTAAAATAATTTTATTATAAATATCTCGTATTTCTTTTTCTGAAGTGGAAGGAAAAAGATTTGAAAAATCAATAAAAAATTGGTCAAAACTGACTTTAAAAAATTGAGCTACTTTTTTCATGATTTCACCTCATCTTGTTTTAATTCTTCTTGAATAAATTGGGCATATTTTGCTGCCATTTCACCGACAACTAATGTGACTTTTTTAGAAGTTTTCACTACTCCTGTTATATGAATTTCTTTTAAAGCTTCCACTTGTAATAAAGATTGATCCTTTAAATAAAAAGATAAACGGGACCCCATTTGTTCTACTTTTTCAATATTTTTTAATTGTCCAACAGCTTCAATAATATTTTTATAATATCCATCAATAACTTTTTGTTCTTCTAAAAATTCTTTTTTTCTTTTTAAATGTTTTTTAAAAAGAATTGCAAAAATGATGATTCCAACAATTAAAACAACGCCAACAACAATTAAAATCATTCCCCATGTGGGTAACTTTGTAAACGTCAACATTTTAATTGTTTCCTTCCATGACTTTTAAAATCAAAGTCTTTAAAGATGGAACTAATTTTTGATAAGCCAAAGGAGTTAAATGAATTCCATCAAGCGTATCTTCAACTTTTAAGGATTGATTTTTATCCGCATATAAAGGGTAATTATCTAAAATATAGACGTTAGGATACAAATTGGCAAAAGAATGAATGATTTCGTTTAAAGCCAACATTTTTTCAATATCCCGACATTCTCTATAAATTGGTTCGACATGCGGTGCATCATAATAACAAGGAGGTAATACAGTCCATAAAATTAAAGGAATATTATTTTTTTGTAATTTTTGAATGATATCTTCGATATTGGTTTGTATTTGTTTTAAGGTATATCCATCACAAACATCATTAGAACCAATTTCCATGACGACCAATCGTGGATTTAACGCTAAAACTCGATCATCAAAAGACATCAACACTCCTGCACTTTTATCACTGATAATTCCTCGATTGTAAATCACATATTGTGGAAGATTTAATGTTGAACAATCAAAAAGTTCAATCATAGAATCTCCTACAAAAACAATATCAACTTTTTCTTTTTTTTCATTTTCTACATAAAATTGTTCCATTTTTTTAACAAAATGTGGATAAATTTGGAAAATCACTTTATTCATTTTCATCACCATAGTATATTATACATGAAAATGAAATGATTTTCTTTCTATTTTTAAAAAAAAGGTTATAATGAGGGTGGGTGATTAAAAATGATTTTAAAAAATGCAAAAATTGTTACTGAAAAAAAAGTCATCGACAATGGCTATTTGCAAATTGAAGGCAAAAAAATTGTCAAAGTTGGTGTGGGTGATTATCAAGGAGAAGAAAAAGAAACCATTGACGTCCATGGCAATATTTTAATGCCTGGTTTTATCGATCTTCACATTCATGGATCAGGTGGTTATGACTTTATGGATGCCAATGAAGAACAATTACAAGCGATTGCCTCTTCTTTATATAAAGAAGGAACAACAAGTTTTTTAGCGACTACTTTAACGGCTGACCTCAAATCTTTATTAAAAGTTTGCCGTACTGTTGCTAAGGCAAAAAAACATATTCCTTCTCTTTTAGGAATTCACTTAGAAGGTCCTTACATTGCTTTAAAATATAAAGGGGCTCAAAATGAAAAGTTTATTGCTAAACCTAGTATTGAACAACTTGAAAAAATGATTAAAGCATCAAAGAAAAATATCCGCTACATTTCTTTAGCTCCTGAAAAAGAAGATGCACTTGCTTTTATTCAATATGCTACAGAACATGGCATTGTTTGTTCTGCTGGACATACCGATGCTACTTTTGCCCAAATTGAACAAGCCATTCCTTATGGACTTTCTTGTACAACACACACACATAATGCAATGAGTGGACATCATCATCGCAATCCTGGTGTAGTTACTGCTGCTTTCTATTTTGATAGTCTTTATACTGAAATGATTTTAGATGGAATTCATGTCAACAAAGATGTAGTGAAAGCATTTTATAAGATTGTCGGTCCAGACCGTTTTATGATTGTCACTGACTCCTTAAGTGGAAAACATACCAATGAAGATCATTTCACATTAGGTGGCTTAGATGTCGTGAAAAAAGATGGTGCCGCTTATTTAACTACAGGCCCACTTGCTGGTTCTTTATTAACAATGGATCAAGGCGTGAGAAATTTAGCTCAATTTGCCGATATTGATTTAATTGGTTTAGCCAAAGCTAGTTCTACAAATCAAGCAAAAGCTTTACATTTAAAAGATAGAGGCGTTTTAGCTAGAAATAAAAAAGCAGATATCGTCTGCTTAGATAAAAACAATTTAAATTTACTTGCCGTCTATAAAGAAGGACAAAAAGTATATTAATAAAATTCATAAAGGTGGTTTTTGATTGTGTTATTGCAATATCAAAAAGTAGTTATATTAGACATTGAGGGAAATTCTGCTTCTTCTAATGACGAATTGAAAATTACACAATTTTCAGCAATCGTTATTGAAAATGGAAAAAAACAAGAAATAAATTTTTACAACCGCAATGTAAACTTAATCCCAATGGTGGTTCAACGGCTTACGCATCTTAATCTTGCTAAATTAAAAAAAGAAGGAATTAGTGAAAGAAGACTGGTTAGAGAAATTTATCAAATTCTAAAAAATGCCGATGTAATCTATGCTTATGGTTTTGATTTTGATAAAAAAATAATCCACTTAATGTTTAAAAAATACCATTTCCAAATCGAAAAAATGAATTGGGTAGATATTCAAGAAATCGTCAAAACTAGATTAAATCCTTCACATCTCAATTTAAAAGCACTTTCTACAGAATTAGGATTTAATGAAACTTCATTTCATAATTCCTTGGTAGATTGCCGAGCAATTTCATATATTATTGATTATTTAGAAGCCATTGAAAGTGAAAAAGTTTTCGTATGATTCGGATTGTTTGTGTTGGCAATTTAAAAGAAAAATATTTAAAAGATGCCGCTAGTGAATACATAAAAAGAATTACAAAATATAGCAAAATTGAAATCATTGAAGTCAAAGAAGTTTCCTTATTACCAAAAGATATTGCTTTAAAAGAAGAAGAAAAAGAAATCAAAAAACATTGTAAAGGATATGTTATTATTTTAGCAATAACTGGACAAATGCTTGATAGTGTTCAATTAGCTAATAAAATAGAAGAAATACAAATGAGTGGATTTTCAGATATCACATTTGTCATTGGCAGTTCTTATGGACTAGCTAAAACTTTATCTGGTCATTTTTCTTTAAGTTTATCCAAAATGACATTTCCTCATCAACTCACACGCATTTTATTATTAGAACAAATTTATCGTGCTTTTTCTATTTTAAACCACACACAATATCACAAATAAATACGTTTTAAGCGTAAATGCGTTAAAATTTCATAAATACTGATACGATTATTTTGAGCTAATTGCTCAATAGGAACATGTAAACTGACCAGTTCCAAAATCGTATCTTTTTTTATTTTGTAAGTTGAAAAATAAGCCGTATAATCCATGGATATTGTTCCAGCTTGTTCTAAATAAATATTTTCAAAGTAAGCATAACTTTTTAAAAATCTTCCCCAACCATTCGCATATCCTAAAGGTAAAATATAGACATACCCGTCTGTTTTTACCTTATATTGAAAATCATAGCCTACTAAATCTCCTTTTTTTACTTTTTGAATATGAGCGATAGGTGATTCAATCTCTAAAGCATTTTTAAGCATTAAATCGCGTTCAAAAAGACCATATAACCGGATTCCTACTCGACAATAATTGGTCAAATCTTCTTTTTGTAAAGAATAAGAACTAAAACAATGAATCATTAAAGAAGTCAAATCTAATCCTTTTAATGCTTCTTTAAATTTTAAATATTGATAATGATTTTTATCAGAGGTGGCAAAATGGGTCATCACTCCTTTTAAACAATACTCTGAATGATGGCGGCATATCGCGAATGCTTTTTTAAAATCATCTATGGATAGTCCTAATCGATTCATGCCTGTATTGATTTTTAAATGAAAGGGAATAGACGTATTTTTTAAATCATTTAATTGTTTTAATGAAGTTACAATGACTTGAAAATGATACTTTTTAATTGATAAAAGATCTTTTTTTTCAAACACCCCTAATATTAAAATATCATTGGTTATTTTGGCTTGTCTTAATTTTTTACCTTCTTGTATATCTTTAACAGCAAAAACAATTCCTTTTTCATGCTTTAAATGTTGAGCTACACGAACGGCACCAAATCCATAGGCATCATCTTTTAACACGGCTATAATATTTTTTTCATATTGACACTTCAAATGTCTGTAATTATATAAAATCGCATCGAGATTGATTTTTGCATAAGCTTTTTTCATAAAGTTCACCATTTTAATATATGATTGAAATTAAAATTTTATTGTTTCTTTTTCCTAAAAACTTTTTTTCTTTTTATTCGGTTAAATTCTGCATATTTTTTTAATTTAATTCATTTTTTAGATGAAAATCCAATTCGTATAGTGTATAATATTAACGGTGTTTTTTATAGTATATAAAAAATATTGTATTGAGGAGGAAAATTATGGCAAGAAAATTTGTTTCGATGGATGGAAATACTGCTGCTGCTCATGTGGCTTATGCCTTCACAGAATTTGCAGGAATTTTTCCAATTACTCCATCATCAACGATGGCTGAGTATGTAGATGCATGGTCTGCTGCTGGTCGCAAAAATATATTTGGGACAAAAGTTAAAGTAGTTGAAATGCAATCAGAAGCCGGCGCTGCTGGTACAGTTCATGGTGCTGCACAAGCTGGTTCTTTAGCTTCTACATTTACAGCTTCACAAGGTTTACTTTTAATGATTCCAAACATTTATAAATGTGTTGGAGAATTATTACCTGTTGTCTTTCACGTTTCAGCAAGAGCAATTGCAACAAGATCTTTATCTATCTTTGGAGATCACCAAGACATTTATGCCGTTCGTCAAACAGGAATTGCAATGCTTTGTGCGCATTCCGTTCAAGAAGTAATGGATTTAGCTCCTGTTGCTCATTTATCTGCAATTGAAGCTTCTTATCCTTTCGTCAGCTTCTTTGATGGTTTCAGAACTTCACATGAAATTCAAAAAATTGAAACATGGGATTATGATGAATTAGCTTCTTTAGTTGACAAAGAAGCAGTGGAAAACTTCCGCAAAAATGCTTTAAATCCACACACTAATGCTCTAACACGTGGAGGAGCTGAAAATGATGACATTTACTTCCAAGGCAGAGAAGCTCAAAATGCTCATTTTGACAAAGTTATTCATGTCGTTGAAAAACATATGCAAAAAATTAGCGAATTGACAGGACGTCATTATGCTCCATTTACTTACTATGGTGCTGAAAATGCAACAGATGTCATTATCGCAATGGGCTCAGTTACTGAAACTGCAAAAGAAGTGGTCGATGCCTTAACAGCAAAAGGCAAAAAAGTTGGTTTAGTAAAAGTTCATTTATATCGTCCATTTTCAGCAAAACATCTCGTTTCTGTCTTACCAGCAACAGTAAAACGCATTGCTGTTTTAGATCGTACAAAAGAAATGGGAGCTAGTGGCGAACCACTTTATTTAGATGTCGTTGCAGCTTTAAAACAAATGAATCGTAACCAAATCAGCGTCATTGGTGGACGTTATGGTTTATCTAGTAAAGATACGCAACCAAAACACATTAAATCTGTCTTTGATTTCATGAAATCAAAATCTGCTCATACTGACTTTACTGTAGGAATCAACGATGATGTCACCTTCAAATCAATTCCTGTTGATGAATCATTCCATGTTGCTGCAGATTACACATCCTGTCTATTCTATGGATTAGGCTCAGATGGTACAGTATCAGCAAATAAAAACTCTATTAAAATTATTGGTGATAATACCGATTTATATGCTCAAGCTTACTTTGCATATGATTCTAAAAAAGCAGGAGGCGCAACTCGCTCTCACTTACGTTTTGGTAAAAAACCAATTCATTCTACCTATTATATTGAACACGCGGATTTAATCTCTTGTTCTTTAGATTCTTATGTCTTTAAATATGATATGTTAAAGAGTCTTAAAAAAGGTGGAACCTTCTTATTAAATACAACCTTTACACCTGAAGAATTGGAACAAAACTTACCAAATAGTTTTAAAAAGCAATTAGCTGAAAAGAAAGCAAAATTCTATATCATTGACGCAACATCCATTGCTCATAAGATTGGAATGGGTAGAAGAACCAATACTATTCTTCAATCAGCATTCTTTAAATTAGCAAATATCATGCCATATGATCAAGCGGTTGAATTAATGAAAGCAGCTGCTAAAAAGTCTTATGGTAAAAAAGGTGAAGAAATTGTTAAATTGAATTACTTAGCAATTGATAAAGGCGGAAAAGTAAAAAGAGTTCCTGTTAAGCCAGAATGGAAGAATTTAGAAGTTCATAAAGTAGAAAGAAAAACAGATGATGCTTATTTTGATGATTATGTAGAAGAAATCAATCACTTAAGAGGTTATGACTTACCTGTTTCTGCTTTTGTCAAGGGCGACCTTTTAACTGGTAGTATGCAACCGAATATTACTTATAAAGAAAAAAGAACCATTGCTACAGAAGTTCCTCATTGGCACAAAGAAAATTGTATTCAATGTGGTCGTTGTGTAATTGTTTGTCCTCATGCTACTATTCGTGCTTTCTTAGCAACGGAAGAAGAAGTAGCAAATGCTCCACTTGATGGCAGAGATGATGTCATTCCAGCATTAGGACCAAATATGGCTGGATTAAAATTCAAAATTCAAGTTTCTCCTGACAACTGTGTTGGTTGTGGACTTTGTGTTGCAGAATGTCCTGGTAAAGCAGGTCAAAAAGCTTTAACTATGGAAGATGTAAAACATGAATTACACCTATCTGCTTCTGCTGATTACTATTATCAAAAAGTTCCTTATCGTTCTAATTATTTCAACACAAATACTTTTAAAGGAGCCTCTTTATTAAAACCTTATTTTGAAATTTCTGGCGCTTGTGCTGGTTGTGGAGAAACTCCTTATTATCGTTTAATTTCACAATTATTTGGTAAAGATATGCTCGTTGGAAATGCAACTGGTTGTTCTTCTATTTATTGTGGCTCTGTTCCTTCTACTCCATTTGTAAAAGATGAAAATGGTGAGGGTCCTGCTTGGGCAAACTCATTATTTGAAGATAATGCTGAATATGCTTATGGAATGAGAGTGGCAACAGATATTAAGTTAAATGATATTCGCAATATTATTTTAGAAAATATTGATGGTTGTGAACCTGAATTAAAAGATGTCTTAAATCAATATTTAGAAAATCAAAACAATCGTGAAGTCACTCGGACTTTAAAAGATAAAATCATTACTTTAGTGCAAAATAGTGCTAACCAAGGAATCAAATCTTTATTAGATTATAGCCGTGATTTAGTAAATAAATCCATTTGGTCTATTGGTGGAGATGGATGGGCTTACGACATTGGTTATGGTGGACTTGACCATGTTCTTGCATGCAATGAAAATATTAATGTCTTAGTTTTAGATACAGAAGTTTATTCTAATACTGGTGGCCAAGCTTCTAAATCCACTCAAACTGGTGCGATTGCTAAATTTGCTGCAGCTGGTAAAAAGACAGCTAAAAAGGATTTAGCTTCTATTGCCATGGCTTATGGGCATGTTTATGTCGCTCAAATTTCTATGGGAGCAAATATCAATCAAACGATTAAAGCTTTAAAAGAAGCAGAATCTTATAATGGACCTTCTTTAATTATTGCTTATTCTCCATGTATTGAACATGGTATTAAAGGTGGTCTAATTAACCATCAAAAATCACAAAGAGATGCAACTGAATGTGGATATTGGCCAATCTTTAGATTTGATCCTCGCTTAGAAGCACAAGGCAAAAATCCATTACAAATCGATTGCAAAGAACCAAATTTTGATAAATATTTTGACTATATTTTATCACAAACTCGTTACAATCAATTGCCAAAAGTCAATCCTGAAAATGCACAAGCATTATTAGATGCAAATAAAATGTATTCCATGAGACGTTGGAATAAATTAAAGAAAATGGCAGAATAAAGTTTAGAGTTGGTTTATCCAACTCTGGCTTTTAAAATCAGAGGAAAATTCCTCTGATTTTGAAAGTCTACTTTTACAAATTATAGACTTAAATGATATAGAGGTGAAAACATGGGAAGAGCACATGAAGTGCGAGCAAAATCAATGGCTGCAACCGCAGCAGCAAAATCAGCATTATATAATCGACTCAGTCGAGAAGTTTATATGGCGGCAAAAAGTGGTGTCCCTGATGTTAAAATGAATACAACTTTAAGAAGTGCCGTTGAAAAAGCAAAAAGAGCACAAGTTCCATCACACGTCATCGAAAATGCAATTAACAAGGCAAAAGGTGGAGCTGGCGAAGCATTAAGCAGTACACGATATGAAGGATATGGTCCTGGAAATTGTTGTGTCATTGTCGATGCCTTAACCGATAATGTCAATCGCGCGGTTTCTGAAATTCGCTCTGCATTCACAAAAGTTGGTGGCAAATTAGGAGTTACAGGTTGTGTATCTCATTTATTCAATCACACGACAATTATCGAATTTAAAGGAAAAACAGTAGATGAAACCCTAGAACTTCTTTTAGAAACCGATGCCGATGTCCAAGATGTTGTAGAAGAAGATGGAAATATCGTCATTTATGCCGCCCCAGCAGATTTAAATCCAATTAAAGAAACGTTAGAAAAGGCAAATATTACGGAATTTGAAATGGCAGAAACTACTTATCTTCCATATGAAACAGTAGAATTAGATGCTGAACAAATGGAAAAATTCAAACGAATGATGGATATGCTTGATGAAGCACAAGATGTTCAAGATGTCTATCATAATGTAAAGTTATAAGATGAATCACGTCGTTTTATATCAACCAGAAATTCCACCAAATACAGGAAATATTATGCGTACCTGTATGGCTTCTAATTCTAAATTGCATTTAATTCGTCCATTAGGTTTTGAATTGACTGATAAAGCTTTTAAAAGAGCAGGGATGGATTATTTAAAAGATTTTCAATATGAAATTTACGATAATTTTGAAGATTTTTTAAATCGTAATCAACCGAAACATTTATTTATTCTAACTCGCTTTGCTACTATTCCTCATAGCGAAATAAATTGTCAAAATGAAAAAGAAGATTATTACTTTCTTTTTGGTGGGGAAAGCAAAGGGTTACCAGATTCCATTAAAACAAAATATCAAGCGAATGCATTTCGGATTCCTATGAATCCTAATGCTAGAAGCTTAAATTTATCCAATGCTGTTGCAATTGTTGTATTTGAAGCTTTAAGACAACAAAATTATCCAAATTTATCTAAAGTTAATCTTTTAGAAGGTTAAAAAAAACGTTAGAATTGTCTAACGTTTTTTTATAATCGATTTTTTCTTTTCATCACGGAAAAATATCGTTTAACTTTTTCTTTTACTTCTTCTAAATGAAGCCGTACATTAGGATGAGCAATATATTCAATTTGATCGATATCTTCGATTGTTTTTGCATCTTTTAATTGTTGAATAAAACGAAGAAATTCTTTTTCCGAAATTCGTTGTTGTTGACTATAAATGCGATGGTAGCGATCTTTTAATTCCTCAATAATTTGACTAATTACTTTATCTTTTGTTTCATAAATTGGAGTGGCACTAATCTTATAAGGTCCATTATTATTAAAATAATAATATAAATCAGGGCGATTTTGAAAACTATGAAATGCAAACAAAGAAAAGCCATCAGCTTTTGCTTTTTTAGTTGCTTCCACTTGTTTTAATAACAAATTGATATTGGATTGATTATAAATTGGAGCGACTCCACCATATACAAAAGCATGATCTTGTACCAATTCTTTGGCTTTCATGCAATCTTGATAAACTGGTTCTTCTCCTAAATGATAAGCCATCAAATAAATGCCATCAATTAAATCAAGTTTTGCCCAAGTAGGCCAATCTTGTAATTTACTGCTTTTTGCAATTTCATGTTCAGAAACAACAGCAATCGTCAATTGAATATTTTGATATTGAGATAATAAATTACGCACTCTTTTAACAAAATGTGTCAATTCATTTCTACGGAATTCACAAAAATCTTCATAAATCTTTGCATCTTTAACTAATTCGTGAATATCTCCTTGATAAGAATAGGCTTGTTTAAATTTTTCAACTGTATCTTCATTATATCCAAAAGCTGTTTCATACCGATCATTTCCAATACAATAACGGATATAATCGAGTTGTAATCCAGATATTTCATAACGGTCTAACATTTCTTTATAAATATCTAAAATTAAGTCTTGTGCTTGCTCGTTGACAGGGTCAAAAAACAATGTGATTTCTCCATATTGATGTTTTCCAATGTGACCATGATAATCTTTTGCCAACAATTTTGAATATTTTTCATAGTCTTGTTTTAATAAGTATTCAACTGCAAAAAAGTTATCCGCACTAATTTGTATTTTTATATTTCTTTTTTTCGCTTCTTTAGTTAAGCAAAGTAAGTAGTCATCTTGATATTCTTCTCCAAACCAACCTTTTACAAAATCATTTAAAGCATATTTTTTAGATTTGAAAATCACTCCGCCATTCATTACTCCACCAACAATCAGTTCATTAAAATTTGAAGCTTTTAAAGTATCTAAAGTGAAGCAAACTTCTTCTAATGTCTTTTCATGAGGTTCATGCCAACAAGCTCTAACTTCAACTTGACTAGGTTCAATTCCTAATTTATGAATTTGATGATAATAATCCATTGCCTTATTAAAGTACTGGTCAAAACGTTGTAAATGGTATTCTCTTTCATGACCTTGGCTATATTCAATCATCATTTTTCTATTTTCTAATTTTTCCTTTAAAGGCAAAAATTTATCAACATATTTAAAAATTAATTGAGCATCTAAGTCATAAAGTTTTTTCACTCTTTGAAGAATTTCTTGGACTTCTTGTAATAAATTTTGATATTGATATAAACATGAATCCATATAATTAATTTTTAAAGTAACTTTCTTTTGTTTTTTATCAATTTTTACTTTTCCACCTAATTTAAATTCATTTTTTAAAATTGGGTAGTAGTCACTTACACCGCTGATAACATATCCATTGATTGGTACTTTTACATTAATATTTGCATCGACAATCGTTCCCGTTTCATCAACTGCAATTTCATATCCCCAAACATTTGTTCCAGTCAATCGGGTCTTTTTATCTACCGTGTATCCATTAATATCATAAATCATACAGGTATCCGCTGCTCTAAAGGCAAAAAAGGTTGCATCATAGTTTACTTTTCCCATTGGTTTTGGATTATATTCTGTGTATTGAAATGAAATTTCTTTATTTTCTACTACAAAAGGAATTTCAAAAAAGACTTCTTCATTGACTTGAAAACGTTTATAAAAATCATCGTTTGTATCGTTTGCTAAAAGAACATAACTTCCTTTATCGATTTCTCTTCCTAACATTTTTTCACGTTGCTTATGTTGTAAACTACTGACCACCCAACCCCGTATTTGTGGATCTAATTTTAGAACCATTTCATAGTAATTTTGATAAACTAGAGTAAATACACTATATTTTCTATCTAGTAATACAATTTCATCATCGTAATATTTTTCATCATATTTATGAATGGCACATCTTTTTCCCTCTTTATTTATCAAAGCATTGGCAAAGGGGTAAAATTGATAATTAGGGATTTGAACCACATCATTCACACAAAAATCAATTTTTTTACTAACAGGATAGGACAAAACGACACCATTTAATGGAATTTTGTTTTCCCCATGATGATAAATTTCTTCTACATGAAATGCATTATTTTTATACAATAAAACAATTTCAGTATTGGTTGATTGAGGAGTATTTATCCATTCATATTTTGGTGTATAGAGTGTTACTTTGGTATCTTCTTTTTGATTGATAAGATCATAAATGCATTCCTTCATAGCACATTTTCCTTTCTTTTTCAATTACCATTAGTATACCAAATTTTAAAATAAAAAAAATACCAAAACGAATTTGTTTTGGCATTTCTTCATTTTTTTAAATTAATTTAATATATCTTCAGCAACGAATGGTTCTTCCCAGTTTGCATAATCTTCTGCTTTTGGAAATTTAATATATTCACTGAAACTAGCATGATTTTCAGGAGTAGAAGGATTGACATCAATGCGAACTTCTAAACCATTTACATACCACATAAAGGTTGGTGTTCCTAATAAAGATAAATCGGATGTTTCATCTGGTTCTGCATTAACAGAATTTCCTTCTTGATAAAATTCATTAATCCGAGCATCTAATTTTCCTAAGCCTTCATGAACTGTACTACCTTTAATTGTTTTATCATTAAAACGAGATTTCTTAGAGTTAAAAGTAACATCTACATTATACATTTTTACATCATCATTTCTTTTAATGTAATGGTTGATGTAAGGTTTGATTGCAGCACAATGAGAGCAATCATCTTGAGTAAATACGACAATAAATTCAATCGGATCATCATCTGTTCCTTTTTGAGCAGCTTCTTCTACCATTTCAGTATATTCTTTAAATGTGATTTCTGTCATGCTATTTTTATCACCAATACAAGAAACGATACTACCGATTCCATTTGCAATTGGTTGTAATAAGAATAAAATTAAGAAAATGACACATACAATTAATAAAGGTTGTATCCAAGCTGTATTTTTAATATAATTGATAATCTTTCCAAAGAATTTTTTCATAAGAAAAAAACCTCCTCTATATTCTTATAGCCATAATATCATAACATTATTTAAATCTTTTTTCAATAGTATTTTTAATACTATTTGTTGAACAAAAACTTTTTGTAGTCGCCAATAAATTATGATAATATGTATAAAAAGGAGGATTTATATGAATAAGCGTAAAGTGATTTATTTTATTTTTCAAAACCTTATTGCGATTGTCTCCTTTTTAGCAATAGTTTTTATCCTTTTTGATTTTATTAATACTCTTCCACTTTGTAAAGCGTATCAATATTCAATAGATGATGTTCAACCCATTTTATACCAAACATCTGTTGGAAAAATTGTCTTATATATGCAAACCACAAATACAGATAATTTTCTTATTCTAGCAAAAGAGGCAATTCTTACTTTTTTTCGATACCTTCATCCCATTTGTATCATTTTTTTAATTTTCTTTGCTATTCTTTTAGGAATTAAAGGTTTTTTAGAAGAAGAAAACACAAAAGATTTTTGGAGTTATTCACCCTTTTTTCTTCAACTATTTTTAATATATTTGCTTAAATATTTACTTTCTGCCGCTATTTTTGGTATTTTTTACAATAGTAGTATAGCATCCATTGGAACAGGTTTAACAATCATGGGATATTTCATTTTAATTATTAACCTTGTTTTAGTTTTTTATTGTGTTTTATTTATTCTCAAATGGATATTTTCTATTAAACCATTTATTCATCAAATTCGGGAAAATCGTCAAAAGACTGCTTAGAATTTTTACACTCAATTGTCGTTCGACCATTTTTATTTTTTACAATTTTAGCATTTTTGATGCGATCATAGATGATTGCTTCTTTTGCCATTTCAAAATTATAAACTTTCCCTTTATTAGTTTTAAATTCAACAATGCGATTTAAATTGTCTTTTTTAATATGTGTAATAATTTCTTTTTCCATTGTATCACCTCACTTGTAGTATGTTTCTAAAAAACTTGTTTTATACTTTAAAAATCTCATAAAAAAAGAAACTTTTCTAAATGTTTTTTGAAAGAATATTAAAACTTTTTCATCAATGAATGATGATACAATTTTAATGGTGATACTTATGTTTATCCATGAAATTATAGGGATTTTTAAAGAAAAAAATCAAACTTTGTTAGTCTTAGAAAGTGGCAAAAAAATTATCATTCCTATCTTACCCGTTCAATTCATTAAGTCTTTTAAAAATCATCTTCTTTTCCCTTCTTATCATTTACATTATAAATTGCCCTTTCAATTTTTTTATACGTGGTTGCAACCCACTTATTCGATACAAAACCAAGATTGTGAATTCATCAATCTTTTTAAAGTTTTAAAAATTGTTCAAAAAGATCAAGGATGTCTTCTTTTTTTTCAAAATTATACTCGTTTTATTCCACTATCATCTAAACGAATGTATCAGTCTTTGAAAAAAAATGTTTCTTATAAATTACGCATAAGTTTCCATCTCGATTTAATATAATGAAGTAGTGGTGATTTTGATGGGATTTATTTATCAAACAGCAAGCAAAAATTCTTTTGAAAAAAAAGTGTTAAATAAAATTAAACGAACCTTAGAAGTAAAAATGAAAAAAGCGGATATTTTAGTTACAGATAATATTTTTATTGGATTTTCATATGGAAATTATCATGGAACCAATCTTTATTATGAATCTAAAAAAAATGAAGAAAAAGCAAAATTTTTACGAAACATTATGGAAAATAACGAAATTTGTATTCGCTGCTTTAGCAATTTGAATATGGAATATGATATTGAAATTTTATTAGGTTATGCTGATAATAAAAAAGAAAAAGCATACATCAAAAATAGTGTTTCTAAAGTGATTCAATCATTTTATAAAGCCTTTTCTTTAACAGAAAAGGGAATCTATATTTGTTCATAAAAAACTTGAAATTGAGCAATAAAAATCTTATAATTATAGTAATTTGTTAAGATACCATTTTACGATGATTATAGGAGAGAATATATGCTTAAAACAAATAAAACAAACGAATTAATAGATACTTCCGTTAAAACTTATATTTATGCTTTAGGTGGCTTAAATGAAGTAGGAAAAAATACTTATTGCATAGAACATGGAAATAATATTATTATCATTGATGCAGGGGTAAAATTTCCTGAATCTGAATTCCCAGGAGTCGATTATGTCATTCCAGATTATTCTTATTTAATTAAAAATCGAGCAAAAATAAAAGCTTTATTTATTACTCATGGTCATGAAGATCACATCGGTGGCATTCCTTTTTTATTGCAATCCATTGATATTCCGATTATTTATGCTTCACGATTATCCGCAGGATTAATTAAACACAAACTTGAGGAATCTGGTTTAGAATCAAGAATGAATATTGTAGAAATTGATTCAACCAAAACAGTTAAAATTGGTCCGATTACCGTTGATTTTTTCACAACTACTCACTCCATTCCCGATTCATATGGGCTAATTATTGAAACACCAAATGGAAGAATTGTATCAACGGGAGACTTTAAAGTCGATTTAACCCCTTTAGGCCAAGATATCGATTTTTATAAAATCACAAAAACAGCAGCAAAAGGGGTCACTCTTTACATGGCTGATTCAACAAATGCAGAAGTACCTGGATATTCCAAAAGTGAACGGGATGTTGCAATCTCTTTAAACGATATTTTTAAAGACGCTCCAGGAAGAATCATCATTGCTACCTTTGCTAGTAATGTGCACCGCATCCAACAAATCATTGAAAATGCCGTCAAGCATAATCGCAAAATATTAGTGTTTGGTCGTTCAATGGAAAATGCCATTGCTACGGGACGAAAATTGGGATATATTAAATGTCCTGACAATTATCTTTTTGATATGGAAACAGCAAAAGTTTCAGCATATCAAAATCTTAACGAATTATTAATCCTTTGCACAGGAAGTCAAGGGGAACCCATGGCTGCTTTATCAAGAATTGCTAATAATACTCATAAGGTCATTAAAATTATTCCTGGTGACACCGTTATTTTTTCTTCCAATCCAATTCCTGGCAATCTTTCACCAGTCAATAAAGTCATTAATATGCTTTCTAAAAATGGTGCAGAAGTCATTGTAAATAGTGCTTTATATAGCATTCATACCTCTGGTCATGCCCAAAGAGAAGAATTAAAATTAATGCTTAAATTATTTAATCCAAAATATTTTATGCCCATTCATGGAGAATATCGAATGCTTAAACTTCATGCTGATTTAGCTGTGGCAATGAATGTCGTAAAGAAAGAAAATACTTTTGTCTTATCTAATGGCGATATGCTTGTCATGTCCAATGGCGTAGTAACACGTGGTAAAAAAATTGATGCAGAAGCCGTTTATATTGATGGAAAAGACATTACAGGAATAGAAAGTGCAGTCATTATGGATAGAAAAATTTTATCCAATGATGGATTAATTGCAGTTGTTGTTCCTATCGATGCTAAAACCAATACCATTTTAAAACAACCCTCCATTGTTTCAAGAGGTTTCATTTATTTAAAAGAAAGAGGAGATCTTTTGATTGAAGCTGAAAAAGTAGTTTATTCTGCTTTATTACGTTTAATGAAAAATAAAGTCACTTTTTCACATATTAAAAAAGTCATTCGTGACACGGTTAGCAAATTTGTTTATACAAAAACGAATCGTCAACCAATTGTCATCCCTGTTATATTAAATAAAAGAGAAAGTTCCTCATGAATTACATACTAGCAAGTCAATCTCCTCGAAGAAAACAATTATTAAAAATATTATTGCCTCATTTTGAAATTGAAAGTGCAGATGTAGATGAAAGTTTTGATTCTTCTATGAAAACTACACAAATTCCTATCTACATTGCTCAAAAAAAGGCCTTAGCAATTCAAAAAAGACACCCTCATGATTGTATCATTGCTGCTGATACTATCGTCGTTTTTAAGCAAAAAATACTAGGTAAACCTCATTCTAGTGAAGAAGCTTTTCAAATGCTACAAATGTTATCAAATCAAACTCATCAAGTTATAACTGGTGTATGTATTTTAAAAGGAAAACGAAAAAAAGTTTTCTATTCTTCTACTACTGTTTCTTTTTATGAATTGTCAAAAAAAGAAATTAACGAATATATTGAAACTTTTTCTCCTTTTGATAAAGCAGGGGGTTATGGTATCCAAGATACTGGGGCACTATTTGTAAAAAAAATCAATGGAGACTTTTATAATGTAATGGGTTTACCCATTGCTAAACTCTCAAGAATCTTAAAAACATTTGAATAAATTGCCTAATTTTCCTCCTTTTAAAGACATAATTTGTAATTGAAGGAGGTTTTTTATGCGCTTCAATTATTCAAATATTAATCCTAATGAGCAACGTTTATTTCCTTTCGTAGGAGGATTAGTGCTTGGAGGAGTAACCGGAGCATTTTTAGGCAATAATCGTCAACCTTATTATTATCCAACTTATTATCAACCAATGTATTATCAAACTCCAATTTACCCAATGTATAATTATACTTATACACAATCTTCAGCTAATCCACCACAAGTTAATATATACAATCCTTATATAGCTGATAAAATCATCTATGAAGACCCTATTCCTTTAACTTTTGAAAATCTTAGTCGTAATAGTGCAAAAGACTCTTTAGATTCTTTAAAAAATGTGCCATTAATGGATGAATATCGTAGCGATATGCTTTAATTTGACAAAAGGTAAAACAATTGTTTTATCTTTTTTTCTTTATCGCTTTACATTTTTTTATTTATCAATAAAAAGATTGTTTTTTTTTTTTTTTATGTGTATAATATCTTACGTAATGATAGCGATTACAAAAAAGAAGAAAGGAAGAAATTTATGAATAAAAAATTTTTAGTCGTTTTGGCTGGTTTAACTGCTTTATCCTTATCTGCTTGTACAAAAGGAAAAGACGATGGTTCTTCAACCAATTCTACTAAACCCCCTGTTAGTAATTCTTCATCCTCATCACAAAGCAATTTATTTACTGAAGAAGAATTAGCACAAGGAAAGGCTTATTTAGAAACTAATGGAGAAAGCGTCTGTAAAGTTGCAGATGGAACAGAATTTACTCAATATTGCACAGGAGGAGAAGAAATAAAATTCGAAATCAATCACGTTTTAAGAAACGTGAAAACCAATGCTGGCGATATCGCCATTATGCAATATGATTCTGCTGCTTATATCAATCAAGCCATTGCTTTAAATGCTTCAGATACTTTCCCAACGAATGAAGTAAATGAAGTTTATAGAGACTGGAAATTAAATCATTGTGCAATTGATGGTTCCTTTGAAGAATGCACTCAAAACATTCATGTAGATGATGCAAATGCTTGGAACTGGAGAATTATGGTTGGAACAGATGGAAAAATCGATGCTATTTATCCAGCAGGTACAAACCATGCTACCCCAGCAGAACCTTATTTTAGTAATGTGGAATACACTTCTTTAGAAAACAATAACATGTATTTTTCTTTATCTAGAGATTTCGGTATGACAAGTACTGGGGATTCAACATTTAATGAACAAGGTCTAGATACTTACCATATGCAAACTTGGGCAATTGCTGATCCAGGAACAGATCGTTATTCAAGTGGATTTAACATTTTAGAACACTCAGATCACGCATCTGGTCGTTTCCAAAATTATTGGTTCCAAGGAGCTAATGAAGGTGGCGACTTATTAACTTGGGCTTTCATGGGTCCTGTTACAAGTGGAGATATAAGTTGGGGATTTGCTCATCACACTCAAGTTCGTGAAGTTCAAAATAGTGATGCTTCTTTAATTGATAATACTGAAGAGGTCTATTCATTAATGAAGGTTCCTTATTCTGTAGAATTAACTGATTTCTTTATTCCTGGTCAATTTGATAGTGTACGTTTCACTTATGAAAGAACAGGCGGCACAATTGGTGGAACTTATAACGAATACAAATTAATTGAAACATTTAAATATGATCCTTATGGAATTTATTTAAAGTTTAAAGCTTATGAAGACTATTTAGCTGATTTATACTTTGAAGCAGATGGCGAAACTTCTTTTGATGCCGATCTTTACTATAACGATTTGGCTACTAATCAAGCAAGAGTATTAAATCTATTATATGGTTTAAATTCTGATTCCGTTCGTGCAAGCGATCAAAAAATATTAGAAACAACCGAACTAGTTACGTCAGCTTTAGAAACTTATAAACAAAATCTAATTAATTTAGCTAATCAACTTCGCTAAAAGAAAAAAGGATTGAGTTTTCTCAATCCTTTTTATTTTTTAGTAAAAATTTTTCGGCTGTTTTTTGATTATTTGCAATCACAAATCCATTATGATTAAAAACATCTTTTTTATTGTAAAAGATAGGATTCCCATACAAATCGCACATGTATCCACCAGCTTCTTTGACAATAATTTGACTAGCAGCAGTATCCCATTCTTTAGTATGAGGATCAAATTTGATGCAAAGATCTCCTAATCCTTCAGCGATTTGACATGCTTTATAAGAACTTCCACATTTTTTTTGTGTCTTTATCCATTCGTGATGAGGTATTTTTGTAAATTCTTCATCTTTAAAAAAGAAATTGCTAACCATTAAGACATAGTCTTCTTTTTTTTGATTCGTTTGAATTCTTTTTGTCCTCTCATTTTCAATTTTATAAGCTCCTTGATTGAAAGTGGCATAATAAATTTTTTGATAATAAGGAATAGCAATGACTCCTAAAACAATTTCCCTTTTATGACATAAAGCAATGTTAATTGAAAACTCATTGGTATGATTGACAAAATCTTTTGTTCCATCTAAAGGATCAATTATCCAACAAAATTCTTTTTCTAACCGAGTGAAATCATCTTGTGTCTCTTCACTTAAAAATCCATCTTGAGGAAATTCTTTTTGCAAAATTTTACGAATCATTTGATCGGATTCAAGGTCAGCCATCGTGACTTCTGAATGGTCACTTTTGAGTTCAACTTTAAATTGCTGCTGATACACGTTCATGACGATTTTAGACGCTTCCTTAGCAGCCATTAAAGCCGTTTTTAAACGAAACGATAAGTCCATTAAGCTTTATCAATACATCCAAATATCGTCATTTTATCAAAGACGACTTTGCGAATGCCTTCTTTACCTGGGCCAATAATTTTTCTTGGGTCATAAACTTTTTCATCTTTTTTCAATACATCTCTAACAATTTTTGTCCATTCTTGTTGACATTCTGTATTGACATTTATTTTACAAGTTCCACAAGCGATGGCTCTTTTAATTTGTTCTTCTGGAATTCCTGATCCTCCATGTAATACTAGTGGAGTTGGAACAGCATGACCTATTTCTTCCATTTCTTTAAATCCTAATTTTGGTTCTCCATGATAAGGGCCATGAACAGATCCTAAAGCAGGAGCCAAAGCATCAATTTTTGCTTTTTTAACTAATTGAACACATTCATTTAAATCGGCATACATCGTTTCTGCAATGACATGTTCTTCTTGTCCACCAACGCGACCTAATTCAGCTTCTACAGAAGCATTCGTCTTTTTAGCATAATCTACTACTTCTTTCGTAATCGCAATATTTTGTGCTAAAGGATAATGAGAAGCATCAATCATAACAGAAGTAAATCCTGCATCTAGTGCTTTTTTACAAACTTCTACACTGCTTCCATGGTCTAAGTGAATAGCGATAGGAATGGTATATCCTTTGTCTTCTAAAAGACCTTTTACCATTGCAACTACCGTACGATATCCGCCCATATATTTAGCTGCTCCTTCAGATACGCCTAAAATGACGGGAGCATTTAATTTTTGTGCTTCATCTAAAATCGCTATGGTCCATTCAATATTGTTAATGTTAAATTGACCGACTGCATATTTTCCTTCTTTTGCCTTTAATAACATTTCTTTCATACTTACTAAAGCCATTTTTTCATCTCTCCTTTAATTTTTCTATGCGACTTTATTTTACAATAATATGAACACTTTTTCAAATAAATTGATTGGGTTTAGAGATTTATCAAATTTTTAGATAAATATATAGATAAGAACTATATTTTTTTTGAAAAAAAATGTATAATAAAAAAGAATAAGTTTTCTTTCAATTTAGGTACGGAGGGATATCATATGGGCTTATTAAACAAAATATTTAACTTTCAAAAAAAACACTTAAAAAAATTAAGAGCACGGGCAGAACGCATTGATGCTTTAAAAGACACGATGCGGGCTAAAACCGATGAAGAATTAAGAAATAAAACGATTGAATTTAAAGAAAAAATTAAAGCAGCAGGCGAAGAAAATGAAGCAAAAGTATTAGATGAAATTTTAGAAGAAGCCTTTGCCGTTTGCCGTGAAGCTGCTTATCGTGTTTTACATCAATTCCCTTTTCTTGTTCAAATTATGGGTGCAATTGTTATTCATGAAGGCGACATTGCAGAAATGAAAACAGGGGAAGGAAAAACTTTAACAGCTACCATGGCAGTTTATTTAAATGCCTTGACTGGAAAAGGGGTTCATGTCGTTACTGTCAATGAATACCTTGCAAAAAGAGACGCAGAGTGGATGGGTGAAATTTATCGTTTCTTAGGTCTTACCGTCGGTGTCAATCTAAGAGAAAAAAGTTCAGCAGAAAAACAAAAAGAATATTTGTGTGATATCACTTATACAACCAATGCCGAATTAGGTTTTGACTACTTAAGAGATCACATGGTACGTCGTTTAGAAGATAAAACACAACGCGGTTTAAACTTTGCTGTCATTGACGAATGTGACTCGATTTTAATTGACGAATCAAGAACACCTTTGATTATTTCTGGAGGAAATAAAGCTAATGCTGCTTTATATGTTCCCGCAAATCGTTTTGTTCGTTCTTTAACAGAAGGCGTACATTATGAAGTTGATATTAAAACTAAATCTGTCTTTTTAAAAGAAGATGGAATTAGTAAAGCCGAACGGGTTTTTGGTTTAAAAAATCTTTATGATTTAGATAATACCGCTTTAGTTCATTGTATCAATCAAGCTTTAAAGGCAAACTATGCAATGTCTAAAGATGTAGATTATGTCGTTTTAGATGATGAAATTGTAATCGTTGACCAATTTACTGGACGTTATTTAAAAGGACGTACTTTTTCTGATGGTTTACATCAAGCAATTGAAGCTAAAGAACGCGTCACCATTAAACCAGAAACCATTACTTTAGCTACGATTACATACCAAAACTTTTTCCGTCTTTATACTAAATTATCTGGTATGACGGGTACAGCAAAAACAGAAGAAGAAGAATTTTTAGAAACTTACAATATGCGTGTTATTGAAATTCCTACCAATGTTCCTGTCATTCGTATTGATGACAATGATATGATTTTTGCCACGAAAGAATTAAAATTCAAAGCTTTAATTAATGAAGTTAAAGAAAGACATGAAAAGGGACAACCAATCCTTGTGGGAACAATTGCGGTTGAAACCAGTGAAGAAATTGACAAAATGATGAAAAAAGAAGGGCTTCACACAGAAGTGTTAAATGCAAAGAATCATGAAAGAGAAGCAGAAATCATTGCTAAAGCTGGTCAAATTGGAGCAATTACCATTGCAACCAACATGGCTGGACGGGGAACAGATATTAAACTTGGTGAAGGAGTCAAAGAACTAGGTGGTTTAGCCGTAATTGGTAGTGAACGTCATGAATCTCGTAGAATTGACAATCAATTACGTGGCCGTTCTGGAAGACAAGGAGACCCTGGATTTTCACGTTTTTATATTTCTTTAGAAGATGATTTGATGAAACGATTTGGGGGAGAAAAATATAAAAAGATGTTTGGTAATTCAACAGAAGCCATTCAATTTAATTTAATGACAACGGCCATATCTTCTGCACAAAAGAAAGTCGAAGGTAGTAACTATGATGCCAGAAAACATCTATTAGAATATGATAACGTTCTCAGTCAACAACGAGAAAAAATTTATAATTTAAGAGATAATGTGTTAGCAGTAAAAGATTGTTACGAAATTACTGAAAAATTTTATGAAACTGCTTCAGAAGAATTAATTAATAATAGTTCAGATTTTATTGAAAAAGAATTTGTTGTCGACATTCCTCGTTTAATTACAAATATTGAAAATAAATATACGGGTCCTAATACCATTTCTAAAGAAATCTTTTTTGGATTAGAAAACACTCGGGAAATTGCTTTAAAAGTAAAAGAAATTTTAATTTCTGGAGCAGAAAAAAGAAAAGAATTATGGGGTGAAGAAGCCTATAATGTAATTTTAAAAAGTATTTTATTGCGTTGTATTGATATGAACTGGCCAGCACACATTGATCAAATGACAAAATTACGTGATGGCATTCATTTAAGAGCCTATTCCAATGTCAATCCTTTAGTGCAATATCAAAATGAAGGATTTGAAATGTTCCAAAAAATGATGGATAAAATTGCAACCGAAGTTGTTTTATATACATTAAAAGTAGAAGTAACGTTCACTAAGAAGGAAAATTCTACTGATGAAAAGAATGAAAATAAAGAGTAGGTGAGTGTATGTTAGATCTTTATGAAATCAAAACAAAATTAAATCAAATGAGTAACCGTTTAAAATTACTCGGTGACTCTCTTTGACCTCTCTTCAAAAGAAAAACAAATTGCTGAATTAGAAAAACAAACATTAGAAGAAGGATTTTGGAAAGATAGAAATCAATCTAAGCAAACCATCCAGCAATTAAATCTTTTAAAAAATATGGTCCTTTCTTTCCAACAATTATGCGCTCAATCGCAAAGTTTATCAGAAGCCTTAAAAGGTGAAGATTCTTTTGATGAAGAATTTTTGATTTTATTAAATGAAGAATTTGATGCTTTTTATAATCATTTTTCTAATTTTGAAATTCAAATTTTATTGACCAATAAATTCGATTCTTGCAATGCGATTTTAGAATTTCACCCTGGAGCCGGAGGAACAGAAAGTCAAGATTGGGCTAATATGCTCTATGAAATGTATTCAAAATGGGCTGAAAAAAAAGGATATAAGATAGAAGTTTTAGATCATCAAATGGGTGATGAAGCCGGAATTAAATCTGCCAGTTTATTAATTAAAGGAGAATTTGCTTACGGTTATTTAAAAGGAGAAGCTGGTGTGCACCGATTAGTACGAATTTCTCCTTTTGATGCTAACAAACGTCGTCATACCTCTTTTGCTTCTATAGAGGTAACGCCTGATTATGAAGACAATGTTGACATTGTTTTAAAAGAAGAAGACTTACGAATTGATACTTATCGAGCTAGTGGCGCAGGTGGTCAACATATTAATAAAACAGATTCTGCCGTAAGAATTACCCATATTCCAACAAATATCGTTGTTTCTTGTCAATCACAACGTTCCCAAATACAAAATAAAGAAATGTGTTTAATGATGCTCAAAGCAAAATTATATTCTCGTTATTTAAAAGAAAAAGAAGAAGAAATTGCTAAATTAAAAGGCATTCAAAAGGCTAATGAATGGGGTTCACAAATTCGTTCCTATGTCTTGTGTCCCTATACCTTAGTAAAAGACCATCGAACAAATCATGAAAATGCAAATGTCAATGCCGTGTTGAGTGGAAATTTAGACGATTTTATTTTTGCATTTTTAAAAACTCAAATAGAAAGTGGGGATGCCTTTTGAAAAAAGTAATTCAGTTTTTTAAAGAAAATTATAAAAATATATTTATTTTAATTTTAGGAAATTTTTTAGTTGCTGGTGCTTCTTCTTTTTGTTTTTTAAATTATCAACATGGAGATTTTAATGGGCTCTTATCTGGAGGAGTCTCTGGATTCACTTTAATATTAAATGAATTGTTTAATGGGAATTTAGAGGTTGTAGCGATTATTGTGTCCTGGGTTTTATTTATAATTGGTACAATTTTCCTTGGTTTACGATTTGGTTTAAAAACTTTATTTGGGACTATTCTTTTTTCAGGATTTCTAACTTTGTTTACTCTTCCGTTCTTTAACCAATTTCAAGAGGAAATTAATGCTTTAGACCCTATTTTAACCAGCATATTAGGGGGAATGGCTGTTGGAACAGGATGTGGAATTATTTATCGGATAGGTGGTTCCACTGGAGGATTTGATATCCCTCCTCTCATTCTCAATAAATATTTTAAATTTAAATTATCACGTTGCTTTTTTGTTCAAGATGGCCTTCTAGTATTACTCGCTTTAATTGCAAAATTTTCATTAAATCACGTTTTAGTCGGTCTTATTTCTGTCTTTGTTTGTGCTTATTTTGTAGAAGTTACTCAAGTATCAGGTCAAAAATGCTATATTGCAGAAATTATTTCTAACGAATACGAAGCAATTAATCAAGCAATTTTGGAAAAACTAGATCGTGGTACTACTTTGTTTTTTGCAAAAGGTGGATATACCAAACAAGATAAAGTAGTAATTAAAGTAATGATTCCTAAAAAACAATATCATGACTTAATGAAATTAGTCATTGATATTGATAAAAACGCCTTTTTATCTTTACAAGTAACTTCAGATATTTTTGGCGATGGATTTAAAAAATATGAATAAAGGAGAGTTAAAATGGGAAAAATTTTAGATGGAAAAATTGCAGCACATGCCATAAAAGAAGACTTAAAACAAAAATACGCTGCTTTAAAAGAAAAATTAAAACTCGTCATCATTCATAGTAATCAACCTGATAGTTTAAGTTATTTAAATTCAAGAAAAAAAATCTTTAAAGAATTTAATGCTGAAATTGAAGAAATCATTCTTTCAAAGGAAACCAAACCAGAAGAATTTCACGCACTTTTAGATAACGTGAATCAAGATTATTCGGTAGATGGAATTATGCTAGATCGTCCTTTACCAAGCCAATTTAATGAACAAGAGTTTTTATCTTGTATCTTACCTCAAAAAGATGTAGATGGGTATACTTATACCAATTTGGGAAAATTAATGAGTAGCCAACCATGCTTAAAAGCATGTACGGCAATGGCTGCAATTTCATTATTAGAATTTTACCATATTGATTTAGAAGGAAAAAATGTCTTAGTCATTGGACGATCCGTTAATGTAGGCAAACCTCTTGCTTCTTTACTTTTAAATAAAAATGCAACCGTTACAATTGCCCATTCTAAAACTAAAAATTTAGCTAAAATTGCCAAAAAAGCAGATATTATTTTTACCTGCATTGGTAAAGCCAATTTTATTACCAAAGAATTTGTCTCTAAAAAAAGTATTTTAATTGATATTGGAATTAATTTTGATAAAGAAGGCCACCTATGTGGAGATGTATCCAAAGAATGTTATCCTTTGGTATATGCTTATAGTCCTGTTCCTGGAGGAGTTGGAGTTTTAACAAATTTAATGCTCATGAACAATTTATACCTTGCTCACACAAAAGGAGTCTATCATGACAAACATCCCTTATAAACTTCATGATTTTGTCATGATGAAAAAAGCCCATCCTTGTCAAAATCGAGGAAATAGGTGGCAAATTATTCGAATGGGCGCAGACATTAAAATTCGTTGTATGAGTTGTGGTAATGTCATTATGTTAACAAGAAGTCATTTTGAAAAAAATTTAAAAAAGAATCTAACAGAAGAAGAAAACAAAAAATTGGAGAATTAATCCAATTTTTTTCTTTTTAAATCTATTTAAAGAAAATGTACTTTTTTAAAAGTTTTTTTATTTTCTTTGTCTATTATGAAATGGTGAGTTTATGTTACGATTACAAAATGTCACACTTTCTTTTCAAAACCATACAATTTTTTCTCGACTCAATCTTCAAATCAATGCCCAAGATAAAATTGCAATCATTGGTCCATCTGGCTGTGGAAAATCATCTTTGCTGCATCTCATCGCTAAAAATATTCATTTAAATAAAGGTAAAATATTTTTCAAAGGCCAAGATATCAACACCTTTAGCCACAAACAAAAAATTCATTATAAAAGAAATGTTCTATGCTATCTTTCGCAACAATTACTTTTATTTGAAAATTGGACCGTATATGATAATCTTCTTCTTTTTTTTAAAAAAGAAAAAATTGATGCCATTTTAAAACAAACTAATTTGGAATCTTTAAAAAATAGAAAAGTGAAAACTCTATCAGGTGGACAAAAACAAAAAATTGCTATTTCCGAGCTTGTTTAAGTCCCTGTGAAATTTTTTTATTTGATGAAATAACACATGCTTTAGATGAACAAACTGCAAAAGAAGTGCTCGATTTTCTTTTTTCTTTATTAAAAGATAAAACCATTATTCTTGTAACTCATCAATTAGAAACCATTCAAGCCTATCCTTTTAAAATATATGATTTAAAAAAGCAGCAATGGATTGTATCTCAAAAAACAAAAGATACTTATTCTAAACCCATTTCTTTAAAAAAACAATCCTATCATATTTTACGATTTGAATTCAAAAACATATGGAAAAGACCTCTTCTTTTCATCTCTTTATGTTTTATCTTTTTACTCACTTGCTATAGTTTTTGTCAGTTATTTTCTTTTTCAAAAGAATACCAAAAGACTATTTCTCATCATTTTAATCAATATCTAGATTGCCAAGTTTTAAAAATTATGAATTATGATTCTTTTATAGGACAAGACTTTCATTTTGAAGTCTATGATGATTTAGAACCTTTTACTGATCAATTACAAATTTTAGTCAATGGAAATCCTATCACTTATCAATATTTTAAACCCGTAAAGAATTTATCTTCTTTAATCGCAATGAATCAATTATTTTTTGAAAACAATTTTTTAGAAAGTCAAAAAGAAAATAAACTTTCTCTTTTTTATGAAGATTTTGAATGGACTTTTTCAGCTATCCCCGTTGTTTTAGAAGATGCTTTATTTACAAAACCTTGCATTTATTATGATTACGATTACTTTGTATATCTATTAAAAGAACAAAATTTTCAAGGAATGTCCTTATATGAAACGTTTGCATTTGAGCAAAATAATAGCAAACTTTACTTTATAGAAGATAACTTTTTTTCTTTTTATGAATCCTATAAAAATCACTTCCTTTTTAAAAATCACCTTTTATCCTCTCAACATCAAGCAGATAAAAGTTATTTTCACTCCGATGCTTTACTTGATTTTTTTACAAATCAGTTACTATATCAAGCTTCAAAAAATATAATGGAATTCTTTTTTATTTTCTGCGTTATCAGTTCTTTTTTAAGTCTTTATTTTTTAACAAAAGCTTATTTTCTTCACACAATAAAAAAGATTGCAATTTATTTACAAATGGGAGCAACCTATTTTGAATGTTTTTTTAATTTTTTTATCATCAATATTTCATTTTTAATGATATTTCCTCTATGTAATATTTTCTTTTTTCATTTCAATATCTTTTTATTTTTAATTGCCTTGTTTTTGTTGTTTTTTATTCAATCAAGTGTAATTTTTTATTTGATTCAAAAATTTGAAAGAAAAGATTTAATCACTTTTTTAAAGGATGATTCAATATGTTAACTATTACTCGTCTAAATAAAAAGTGGGATAAGCAAATAATTTTAAATCATTTTAGTTACTGTTTTCACAAAAACTGTATATATGCCATAATTGGTAAAACGGGAACAGGGAAAACAACTTTTTTAAAAATGATTGCTGGTTTAGATACGTTGTATCAAGGACAAATTCAATGGAACCAAAAAAACATTTTATCTTATCCATTTTATACCTTAAAAGAAATCGGCTATATTGATCAAAATTTTGGTTTGATAGAAGAACTTTCTATTCAAGAAAATTGTTTTTTGCCTTTTGTTTTAACAGATGACGAACAAAAAATTGACAAATCTTACTTTCTATTTTTACTTGATTTGTTTCAATTAAAAAAACAATGCCATTTACCTTGTAAATTTTTATCAGGTGGAGAAAAACAAAGAGTCAGCATCATTCGTGCATTATTAAAAAAACCAAAAATTTTGCTATGCGATGAACCCACTAGTCAATTAGATACTAATTGGGTTTTGATTTTTTTAAACTACCTAAAATCTATTCAAGAAGATAAAATCATTCTCATTAATACACATGATATCAAAAGAATTGCTCCTTATTGCCAACATATTTTATCTTTAAATCAGTATCAAACATTTCCTTCCAATTCTTTTTTTTCTATTCCTTCAGTTTGTCCTCAATCTCAATCTCATTCTTTATCTTTTTATAAAACTTATCAAATTTATAAAAAGGCATTTTCAACTTCTAAAAAATTGTTAAAAATTTGCACTTTTTTAATCATTTTAGGATTAGTTGGATTAGGAATTGGTCTTTATCTGAAGGATTTTGTAGAAAATCAAATGAATCAACTTTATTCTTTTCAACAAGAAAATGTTTTAGTATTCCAACAAAAACAAGAAAATAAAAAAGAAATCACTCCTTCTTCCACACAATACGATTATCTTTATTATGAAACATTAAAACAAGAAACAAAAGAAAATTTCCTTTCTCAAATCAAAGCCATTCAATTAGAACAAATTTTAGCCCCATCTTTTAATTTTCTTGTCGATAATCAAATTAATACAACATCAGAAGTAATCCTTAGTATCCCTTTACAATTTCAAAATCAAATCAAACAAATTTGGGATAATGCTTTATATGTTCAATTAAAATCCGCAAAGACGATTAAAATTCCAATTTTATATATCGATTTTAATCAAGAAAATCAATGGCTTCTTTATTGTAATCATATTCAATACTTACAATCTTTTGAATCTTATGTGCCAAAATTAGAAGTGAATCATTTTATCTATAGTGAAAATGCTTATTTACTTTATTTAGAATTACTCCATAATCCAGATTATTTAAATTATGAATTTCAACTTTATGATTCTTATATTCTATATTATCCAATATTAAAAACTCGAATTTTATATTCTACTTTTTTAGATTATTATGAAAAAAATAAAAAAAATATTTCTGATTACATTTTAGCAGATAATAAAAACCTTTACATTGATTTACCAACTGGAATGATGTTTTTTTTATCTTTTGAAAAAATCAATGATTTTGCTATTCCTCATACCAATCCTCTTCAATTTCAATATTTAAAGGATTCTATCCAATCTTTTGAAATTGTCATTTCCAATCATCTTGCAAAACTCTTAAAAGTTCAAAAACATGACGCCATTACCATTCAATTCAATCAACAAAAAAAGACCTTTTATATAAAAAACATCATAAAAAATGAAAAACAATATTCTGTCATTTATGGCAATTCAAATTGGTTACAATCCATTTATTCTTTTCAAGAAAGTACTTTATTTAGTGGCTTGTTTATTTTAAAAAATAAAGATTCTAACCTACAAAAAGATAGCCATATTATTTGTCGTTCTTTACAAAATCAATTGCAAACCATTCCTTCAGTCCAACTTTTATATCAAAAAATTATAATTTTCTCTACTTCTTTACTTTTTCTTTCCTCACTTTGTACTATTTTTTCATTTCAAGTGACTTATTTAAAAAAGCAAAAAAATCGAATGGTGTTATTTCAACTCGGACTAACAAAAAAACAAATTTTAAAGATTAGTTTCTTAGATTTTGTCTTCATTTTATTTAAAAGCATTCTTTTTGCAATTTGTATTTTACTTGGTATTTATTTTTATTATCATTTTCAATTATCTCTTTCATTTTCTTATTTTAAAAGTTTTTATCTCTATATTGGATTTCAAATTTTATTATTGCTTCTTTTAATTTTCTTTATGAGAGGTTTTTATAAGAAAAATGCTTAAAATCTATGTATTTTTATAAAAATAGTTTATAATAAGGAAGAGCAAAAAATGATGAAGGAGAACAAATATGTTAGAATTCACTTTAAAACAGCAAGGAAAAATTAAAAGATTAACGAATCAAACTTTTCAACTTGATCAAAGATACAAAGATGGATTTTTTAGCGCTGCATACTTTTTAAAAACAGAAGAAATTATTAAAGAAGTTCATCCTAATAATCTTGTCACTGTACAATTTTTTCAAAGAAAACATTCCATTTTATGTGGAATAGATGAGGCTATCGCTCTCATTCATACTTTCGCCAAAAATCCACAAGATTTATATATTGAAGCTTTAAATGATGGCGATGAAATTTCTCCATTAGAACCCGTTTTAAAAATCACGGGAAGATACCAAGATTTTGGTTTTTTAGAGGGACCCATTGATGGAATTTTAGCTCGTCGTACCTCAGTTGCTTCCAATTGTCATCGCATATTACAAGCAGCTGCTGGTGTTCCCGTCATTTTTTTTGGCGATCGTGACGATGATCCTAAAAATCAACCAGGTGATGGTTATGCTGCTTATATCGGTGGAATTCGTTCTTTTTGCACTGATGCAATGGGACAATGGATTGGATATAAAGGAATGGGAACAATGCCCCATGCTTTAATCGTCATGTTTAAAATGAATCTTTTAGAAGCTGCTAAAGCTTTTTATGAAAAATATCCTCAAGACAATTTAATCGTTTTAGTCGATTCAAACAATGATGTCATTACTGATTCTTTAAAAGTTGCAGATTACTTTAAAGAAAAATTATATGGTGTTCGTATTGATACTTCTAAAGCTTTAGTTGATAAGTATTTTGAAAGAGAAAATATTACTGACCCAACAATCGAAAAAAATGGTGTCAATGTCACTTTAATTAAGGCTTTAAGAAAAGCTTTAGACAAGAACGGTTACTCTCAAGTAAAAATTGTTGTCTCTAGTGGATTTGACGAAGAAAAATGTCAAAAATTTGCTGCAGAAAAAGCCCCTGTAGATTTTTATGGTGTAGGCAGCAGTTTATTAAAAGTTACAACCTCTTTTACAGGAGATTGTGTCAAAATTGATGGTGTAAACATGGCTAAAGTAGGTCGACATGAAATGTTTAGTGATCGACTAAAGAAAGTTGATTATCCCATTAGGTAAGGAAAATATATGTATCGTATCGGAAAATCAACTGATATCCATCCTTTAGTAGAAAATCGACCTTTAATCATTGGAGGAGTAAAAATTCCTTCTCCTCTTGGATTATTTGGCCATTCGGATGCCGATATTTTATGTCATGCCATTGCTGAAGCCATTTTAGGAGCTTTAAATTTAAGAGATTTGGGAACTCATTTTTCAGATCAAGATAGCAAAAACAAAAATCGTGATTCTTTAACGATTTTGCAAGAAGTTGTACAAATGATGGAACAAAAAAACTATCAAATTAATAATGTGGATTCTCTTATTATTATTGAAAAACCAAAAATGGCTCCCTATATAGAACAAATGCAAAAAAATATTGCAAAAGTGTTACACACCTCTATAGAAAACGTCAATATAAAAGCCACTTGTAGCGAAGGTTTAGGCTTTATTGGAACACAAAAAGGGGCTTTAGCTGAAGCCATTGTATTATTAAGAAAGAAGGATTAAAAATGGAAAAAGTACGCGTTAGATATGCACCTAGCCCAACAGGACACTTACACATTGGAAATGCTAGAACAGCATTATTTAATTATTTATTTGCAAAACATTATCATGGAGATTTTATTTTACGGATTGAAGATACAGATATCGCAAGAAATGTAAAAGGTGGAGAAGAATCACAATTAAAATATTTAACATGGTTAGGGATTATTCCAGATGAATCTCCGCAAAATCCTAATCCCAAATATGCTCCCTATCGTCAAATGGAACGCCTAGAAATTTATCAAAAATATACAAATTGGCTACTTGAAAACGGATATGCTTATAAATGTTTTTGTAGCGCAGAAGAGTTAGAAGCAGAACACGAATTGCAAGAAAAAGCAGGACTTGCTCCTCGATACAATCGAAAATGTTTACACTTATCCAAAGAAGAAATTGAACAAAAAGAAAAAGCAGGACTTCCTTATACCATTCGTTTAAGAGTTCCTGAAAATGAAGTTTATGAATTTGAAGATATGATTCGTGGCCATGTATCTTTTGAATCTAAAGATATCGGTGACTGGGTTTTAGTCAAAGCAAATGGCATTCCTACCTACAATTATGCTGTAGTTATTGATGATCACACCATGGATATCACACACGTTTTCCGTGGAGAAGAACATTTATCTAATACTCCAAAACAACTCATGCTTTATCGCATTTTTGGTTGGAAAGAACCCCAATTTGGTCATATGACCCTAATTGTCAATGAAAATCATAAAAAATTATCAAAAAGAGATGCCAATGTCTTACAATTCATGTCACAATATGAAGAGTTAGGTTATTTACCCCAAGCAATGTTTAATTTTATGGCATTACTAGGTTGGTCTCCTGAAGGAGAAAGAGAAATTTTTAGCAAAGATGAATTAATCGAAGTTTTCAGTGAAAAAAGATTATCTAAATCTCCTTCCATGTTTGATCAAGCAAAATTAGCATGGGTTAATAATCGTTATATGAAAGAATTACCTTTAGAGGAAGTGAAAAAACTTTGTCTTCCTCATCTAAAAAAACACTATGATTTGTCGACGAAATCAGATGAATGGCTAGAAAAACTAATCGCTACTTATCAAGAACAATTAAGTTATGGTGCTGAAATTGTTCCTTTAGTTTCTTTATTTTTCCATTCCGATTTCCAAATTGATCAAGAAGGAATTGAATTTTTAAAATCAGATGATGCCATAAAAAATACTTTATCTACATTTATGTCTCGTCTTCAAACTCTTCAAAGTTTTTCTAAAGATGAAATCTTTATGTGCATTAAAGAAACTCAAAAATTGGCGAATGCAAAAGGAAAAATGCTTTATATGCCCATTCGAATTGCAACAACAGGAATCATGCATGGTCCAGATTTAGCCATCTCTTTAGAACTTCTAGGCAAAGAAACCGTTTTAAACCGCTTATCACAAACTTTAAAAATCATTTAAAAAGGACGAATGAATCGTCCTTTTTTTAGATTTGAATTGCTCCCTCAATAGGAGTAAGAGGGTTCTTTTTATCAATACGATCATAAAATAAAATACCAAATAAATGATCATATTCATGCTGTAATATAATGGCAACATATCCTTTTGCAGTTATGGTAATCTCTTTTTTTTGCAAATAATCATAAGCTTTCATTTTTATTTTATAATGCCTTTTTACATATCCATGATGTTCTCCTTTAACGGATAAACACCCTTCTCCATATTGAAGATAACTATTTATAACGGAATGGGATATCATTTTTGGATTAATTAAAACATAATGATGCAAAACACCTTTTTCATCTTCCGCTTTCACAACAAAGATTTTTTTCAATATTCCAATTTGAGGAGCAGCAATTCCCACACCTGGTTGTAAATCGTATTGTTTGGCTTTTTGTTCATCTTGCGACAAATCGATATATTCAATTAAGTCATGAATGATTTTTTCATCCTCTTTGGTCAAAGGAAAAGATACGTCAATGCTTTTTTGTCGAAGAAGAGGATTATCATCTGTTACAATATCTTTTTTTAATATCATCATCATCACCATTATTATCATAACACAATAAATCCCTTAAAGAAAGGGATTTTTATATATTTACATTGTGTTACCGCAGCGGTTAAAACACCCGATTCCACCGCAACAACAACAGCAAATTATTAATAACAAGAAAACAACTAAGACGATAGCAACGATTCCTACACCACAATTATTAGCGGGGTATGCGCCATAGCCATATGGAGCTCCATATACTGCATTTGGTTGATATCCGAAATTCATTATTACACCTCCTATCACTTTATAATATGTTTAAAATAAAAATAAGTGAAACGACAAATACTAATATGGGTGGTCTTTCAATGATAAAAAAAATCATCACAATTTATAATACTTATATTGCCCCAATTCCCTTAGATAAATGTGCCGCTTTATCCTATTATAGTTTATTAGCATTGCTACCAGGATTATATATTTTATTTTATTGTGTCCAAATTTTTCAAATTTCTTTAATTGGGTTACAAGATTTCTTAATGGAAATTTTGCCTTTGTCAAGTGTTGAACAAATCATTGCTTTTGCAATAAAACAAACACAAACTTCTTGGATTACCGCTGTAGTTGTCATCGTGAGTTCATTATTTATTCTTTCTCAAGGTGTCTATGTTTTTGTAAAATATATCAATTCTATCTTTTCAATTCAAAAATCTTCTTATTTACAACTTCGAATTCGTGCTTTTTTTATTTCCTTATTTTTAATCATGACTTTAGCTTTTTTACTCATTGCTTTAATGTTTATTTTTCCAATATTGACAAATGAACTTCCTCTTTTTCTTTATTATTTCGTTTTATTTTTAATTTATGTCCTCATTCATTTTATTGTCGTTTTATTACTTTATAAATTTTGTCTTTTGAAACATATTCCCATTTCTAAATTGTGGAAAGGTTTGCTCTTTTTTTCTGTAACAGCTTCTCTTTTGTATCTTTTATTTTCTCCTTTTATTCGCATCTTTGCAAACAATTATGCTGCTTATGGTCCTTTAGCAGGATTTGCTTCCATTTTAATTTTCTTTTATGTTTACTTTTTTTTACTCTTTATATCTGTAAATATAGGAAAATTAGAACTCTCAAAAAAGAATGTAGAGTCTTTATCTAACTAATTTTACTTTTACTCAATAAAATACCTATTTAAAGAACATAGAAAACTATTTCTTAATCATTTTGAACATGATACAATAAACTAGGTGAAAAATCATGGTAAAAGTAAAAAAAGTAAAAACAGAACAAGAATTTTTAAAATGCTTATTTATTCGTTTTATGGTTTTTTTTCAAGAACAACACCTTGATTTTCATCAAGAAATGAATTTTCGCGATTCAGAAGCCACTCATTTTTTAATGGTTTTAGAGAATCAACCCATTGGAACTTGTCGTTATTTGCAGCAACGTGATTATTATCTTCTTGGTCGCTTAGCAGTACTTGAATCTTTTAGAAAAAAAGGGTATGGTACTTTACTAATTCAAACTGCTATTAAACACATTTTACGCAAAGATAAAAATGCTGTGATTGAATTACACGCTCCGTTAGAAAAAATAGACTTTTTTAAAAATATTGGCTTTGTTCCTTTTGGGACTTCTTTTTTAGAAGCCAATGCACAACACATTGGTATGCGATATAATGTACAAAAAAAATAGATTTCTCATTTGAAATCTATTTTTATTTTGTTCCAAAAATTCTATCTCCCGCATCGCCAAGACCAGGAATGATATATCCTTTTTCGTTTAATCGTTCATCTAAAGATGCTAAATATATAGGAATATCTGGATATTTTTGCTCAATATTTTTAACTCCTTCTGGGCAGCCAACCAAACACATCAAACGAATTTGACGATATCCTCTTTTCAATACCGCATCAATGGCTGCTAAAGCTGAACCACCTGTAGCAAGCATTGGATCAACAATCACTACCAACGGATTTTCAACAACAGGAAGTTTGAAATAGTATTCATGTGGTTCTAAAGTTTGTTCATCACGATACATTCCAATATGACCAATTTTTGCAGTAGGCAACATTTTTTTGATGCCATCTACCATTCCAATTCCAGCACGCAATATTGGCGCTAAAATAATTTTATTTTCTAATTTTATTCGATTTAAAGTTTTCCCTGTTGGTGTTAGAAAAGTTTGATCTGAAACCACAGTATTTAAATCTTTAAAAACTTCAAAACACATTAACGATGCAATTTCATCTAAACTTTCACGAAATTCTTTTGTTTTTGTGTTTTCATCCCTCATAATTGATAATTTAGTATCAATTAAAGGATGTTTAATGACATGTAACATGAAATCACCCTTTCCTATTATAGTAAAAAGAAAGTCAAATTACAAAGAAAAGTTAATTTTTTTGTCTAAGTGCGTAAAAGGAGCCCGTTTCTTTTTATCAAAGTCATTCATTTTGACAATTAATCCTACTCCAATACAAGAAAGATAAAACCAACAAAAAGAAACTTGTCTTTCTTTTGTTCCAACATAATCCACTTGCACTTGATATTTACCTGTTGATGAAAGGTGAAATGAAACTAATCCATCAATATTTTTTGCTGATAACACTTCTTGATTTTGTTCATTATAAATTTTGATTTGGTATCCTGGATAGTAAAATAAAGGCATTTGCACTAGACCGCTTTCTAAAACCGTAATTTCCATTGCATATCGTGGAGCATAACAAGTTTTTACCTCAATTTGACCTTGACCCGTTAAAAATACTGGTTTTAAAGTATAATCTTCTATTTGCTTAAAATCACTATTTAGCATTTTTTTGACATCCTGATAAAGAGAATTTTCATATTCTGATTGATAATCATTAAAGAACACTTCAGGTAAATATTCCCGATTAAACCCTAAAGCGGTACTTTCATCCAGATAAGATTCATCAATTTCATAAATCCATGCTTGATACAGTGGATCTTGATAACGTTCATAAAATAACCGCTTTTCTATTAAAGGTTCATTAACAACTAGTAAAAAACCTGCTAAAATTGCACCCCCAAAAGAAAGAATTTTTATAAAATTCAAATAATAAAGTAAATAACCGACAAATACAGAAGCAAAAAATTGAATAAATCCCCATAAACGCCAAGGGAATTGAATATTGTAAAAAATATCCGGCAATTTTTCCCATAACATTCCTGAGGTAATCAATATTAAACATACCACAATCATCAAACCATAATAATACAAATCCATATTAGTGAGCATTTTTTTATTTTTTAAACAAGGATAGGGTTTATCTTTTACATACAAAAGATAACAATATAAAAGATAGAAAACAAAAGAAGCGAGGTAACATTCAAAGCGATTGATTAGCCAATAATTGCCAAGCATTAATAAAATAAAACTGATGATAAAATGATAAGTAGTAAGTTTTTTTACTTTTCTTAAACAAATATCAATAAAAATAATTACACAACAAAGAATAATAAAGTAAACCATATTTAAAATTAAACTCGATTCACTTAAAACATCGCCATAAGATTGAATTAAATAAATAAAATTCAAAAATCCAGAAAAATTATAAGAAAGGTCTAATTGAAAATAGATATGGGATAAAGAAGTCCACATTCTTTCTTGATTAGACACATTATATAATTTCATACCTAAAAGCTGTAATTGACTGACCCATGCAATAGAACATAACCCTAGTAATAGAAATATTGAAATCGCTGAATATAAAACATAATTTTTTAAGCGAAAAGAGCCAATAATGGCTCGAAGATGAAAAAGTAAATATATTATTCCAAAAACAAAACAATAAAATCCAGTAATATTATGTGATAAATAAACTAACGCTCCTCCAAGAATAATTTCTATAAAAGCAAGGCGATTGATTTGATTTTTAAAATGAGTAATGTCATATAATCCCATAAAAAATAAAGGAATAAACGTGATTGCAATGGCCTCACTAATCGCTGCTCGACAAAAAATATCAAAAAGCCGATAAGGATATAAAATAAATATCGTAGAGATAATTAAAGCTAAAGATTGTTTTCCTTTAAACAGACGAATTCCAAAATGATACATAAAAATACCAGATAAAAAAATACTTATAAATAAAACAATTTTATATGAAACGAGCAAAGAGACAGAAAAAATATTCATCAATAATGCCATAAAAGTGATTGTCAAATGAGGCAAAGGAGAATAAAAAAGGCGATTCCCTACTCCAAGTCCCATGGCTAAATTTCCACTAATCGGACTTAATCCATGTCCTTTCGTTATAGAAACATATTCATCCATAATATTTGCTAAATGGTAAACGATATCATCACCATAATTCAAACCTTTATAAAACAAAATAAAACTTCCTAAACAACTAAAAAAGAAGATTAATAAATAGGGAATAAAATGAGTTTTTGCCTTTTTCATTCTAAAATACTCTCCTTTTAAATATTATTGTACTACAAACAGACAAAACTTAGCAAATAAATCCTTTTTACATAAATTAAGTCTTTTTATCAAATAATAACAACAGGGAGCGATGTTTGTTGTATTTATGTATCGATTTGAAATGTTTTTATGCTTCAGTAGAGTGCATTGAGCGAAATTTAGATCCTTTAACTACTCCTTTAGTAGTCGCCGATCCTACTCGCCAAAAAGGAGCAATATGCTTAGCGATTTCTCCTTATTTAAAAAATAAAGGCATTAAAAATCGTTGTCGACTTTATGAAATCCCTGAAACAATTTATTATAAAATTGCACCACCACGCATGAAAAAATATATTGAATATTCTGCAAAAATATATGGGATATTACTCAACTACATTGCCAAAGAGGATATTCATGTATACTCCATTGATGAATGTTTTATTCACATTCAACCCTATTTACATCTATATCAAAAAACAGCCATTCAAGTTGGAAAGTTTTTAATCGACCAGATTTATGAAAAAACTAAATTGATTGCCACATGTGGAGTTGGAAGCAATCTTTATTTAGCAAAAATTGCTCTAGATTTATTAGCGAAAAAAAATACTTCAAGAATTGCTTATTTAAACGAACCTTTGTATAAAGAAAAGTTATGGTCTTATCAACCTCTATCTGACTTTTGGCAAATTGGAAAAGGAATTGAAAAAAGGTTGCATAACTTACAAATTTATACCATGAAAAATCTCGCTTTTGCCGATAAAAAAGTATTAGAAAGAGAGTTTAAAAGTGCTTGGGTAAAATTATATGAACACGCTTGGGGTAAAGAAAGCACGACAATGGAAGATATAAAAAATTATCAATCAAAAAATAAGTCTCTTTCTAGTGGACAAACTTTAATGAAAGATTATTCTTATGCTGATGCAAAATTAGTTTTAAAAGAAATGATTGAATTACTAGTTTTAGATTTAATTTCTCAAAAATATGTTACCAATCACGTTTCTCTTTCCGTATCTTATAGTAGAAATTATCCGACAAAATCTACTAAAGTTTCAAAAAAATTAGATGTGCAAACAAATTCACACACCATTTTAAAAAAAGAGCTTTTAACTTTATTTCAACAATCCGTTCATAAAAAAATTCCCATTCGTAAAATACGCATTTCTTTTTCTAATCTTTTGTTAGAAGAAAATGAACGTTATGGTTTTTTTGAAGATAAACCCGCTTTACTAAAAGAAAAAAGACTTCATCAAACTCTTCAATTAATTAAAGATCGTTATGGAAAGTCAGCAATTTTTCGAGGAATGAACTTACAAAAAAATGCAACGACTTTAAAAAGAAATAAACTCATAGGAGGACATCATGAATAAACACCAAAAAGGACAACAATTTCAACCTTTTGATGCTTTAAAAGGATTTAAAGAAGCTTTAAAAAAACAAGAACAGCAAAAAATAGAAAAACCTATACTATCAGAAGATCAAGAAAACAAAATCAATGAAATGCTGCTCAATTTAAAAATTCAAGATAAAATTGAATTGAGGTATTATGATAATAATCAAATTTTAACTCTTTGTGGTGTTGTACAATCGATTCACATAGAAAGCAAATATCTCATTATCAATCAGCAAAAAATTACTTTTTCCCAACTTCTTTCGATAAAAAAAGCGACGTAAATGTCGCTTAAAATGAACAATTTTTAACCGTTCTTGGAAAAGGAATGACATCTCGGATATTTTGAATTCCCGTAATATACATTACCATTCGTTCAAATCCAAGACCAAATCCAGCGCTTTTTGCACCACCAAATCTTCTTAAATCCAAATACCATTGCAAACTTTCAATGTTCATGTTTAATTCTTTTGTTCGTTGTAATAAACGATCATAGTTTTCTTCTCTTTGTGAACCTCCTACTAATTCACCAATATGAGGAACTAAAAGGTCACAAGCAGCAACTGTTTTGCCATCTGGATTTTGTTTCATATAAAAAGATTTCATTTCCTTGGGAAAATCAATTAAAAACAAAGGTCCATTCACAACTTGTTCACATAGATACTTTTCATGTTCTGAATTGAAATCCATTCCCCAAAAAATATCTTTATTTTCAAATACATGACCTTGTGCAACTGCTTTTTGCAACTCCTCAACTGCTTGCGTATAAGTCATTTTTTGGAAAGTTGACTGACTGACTTTTTTTAAACGTTCAATTAGTCCTTTATCGATCATCGTATTGAAAAAGTTCATTTCTTCCGGACAATTTTCTAAAACATAATCAATGCAATACTTAATCATGTCTTCTATTAAAAGCATATCATCTTCTAAATCTGCAAAAGCCATTTCCGGTTCAATCATCCAAAATTCACTAGCATGCCGAATTGTGTTAGATTTTTCAGCTCGAAAAGTCGGGCCAAAGGTATAAACATCTCTAAAAGCTTGAGCAAAGGCTTCTGCATGAAGTTGTGCTGAAACTGTTAAACTCACTTTTTTACCAAAAAAGTCTTTTTCATAATCATCATCTTTTCGAGTTGTCACTGTAAATGTTTCTCCTGCGCCTTCCGCATCATTTGAAGTAATGATAGGACCATGCACATAGACAAATCCTTGATTTTGAAAAAATTCATGGATGGCCATTGCTAATACAGAGCGAACTCTGAAAACCGCTAAAAAAGTATTGGCTTTGGGTCTTAAATGAGCAATTTCTCTTAAAAATTCAAAACTATGTCGTTTCTTTTGCAATGGATAATCCTCTGAACATTTGGCTAACAATTTCACATCGTTTGCTGCGATTTCAAAAGGTTGTTTACTACCTTCTGTTATTTTTAATTTTCCCATTACATTGATTGCATCCCCTGTGTTTAAAGAAGCGTAAAGTTCAAAGTTATTTTCTTCTTTAGAATACACGATTTGTACATTTCTAAAATAAGTTCCATCATTTAATTCAATAAAGCCAATGTGCCCATTATTACGATTCGTTCGTACCCAACCTTCAATTTCTACATATTCTAAATAATCTTTTTGGACATGTAAATCACTTAAAACAATATCGTATAATTCTCTGGCGGTCACAAATTCAAACATTTTTATTCCTCCTCAATAAAAAAAACGTTCCCTATCTAGGAACGTATAATACGCGGTGCCATCCTAGTTCATAATCTTTTTGATTATGCCCTCTTTTCTTTAACGCAGATTAAAACGGGATGTTTTTCATCCAGCAAATAAAAGTGTTAAATAATAAATTACTCGAGGTTTTCTTTTCACCAACCAAAACTCGCTAGGCACTTTCATTTATTACCGTCTTTTATCATAGCTTTGCCCTTATTATATCTAATTTTTAACAAAATTCAAGTGTTTTATACTTCTTTTCGATTGCTAAACGCACGATATAAAGTCATTTCGTCTGCATAATCTAATTGAGCCCCCATGGGTAACCCATGAGCCAATCGCGTGACTTTAATTGGATATTCTTTTAAAAGATTTGAAATATATAAAGCAGTGATTTCTCCTTCAACTGTTAAATTTGTAGCTAAAATCACTTCTTTTATTGTTTTGTCTTTGACCCTTTGAATTAAAGAAGCCAAATTAATATCGTCTTCCCCTTTCCCTTTTGCAGGAGAGATAGAGCCATTTAAAACGTGATATAATCCATGGTATTCTTTCATTTTTTCAAATGCAAATACATCTTTAGGATAATGGACAACACAGATTAAAGAGGTATCTCGATCAGATTCTTCACAAATATTACAAGTGTCCCCATCACTTAAATTTCCACAAATGTGACAATGCTTTAAATTAAAAACGTCGACTAACGCCGTAGCAAAATTTTCAACTTGCTCTTTTTTCATTTCCAAGATGTCATAAGCCATGCGTTCTGCCGTTTTTGTTCCAATTCCTGGTAAATATTTAAAACACTCGATTAGATTTTGAAAGCGTTGTGGATAATCCATAATTAAAATAATCCTGGCATACGCATGCCTGATGCTTGTTTCGATAAGATTTTTTCTTCTTCCTCTGTCACTTTTTTGATGGCTTCATTCATTGCAACAACAATCATATCTTGCAGCATTTCTTTTTCATCTTTATCAATTAATTCATCATCTACTTGAATGGATAAAACTTCTTTAGAACCTTTAATGACAATGACAATTCCTCCACCAGCACTTTTGATTTCAAAGATTTTTTCTTCTAATTCTTTTTTCGCTTTTTCCATTTCTTTTTGCATTTTTTGCGCTTGTTGCATTAACATATTCATATTCATAGTCTATTTCTCCTTTATGTTTAATATATCTCCAAAAATACTTCTTCCCATTTCTATTGTTTGATTGTTATCTACTTCATTTGTTTTTGTTTCTTGTTGTACTAAGATATCATCAAGATGGGGTAATTCTTTTAATTCTGGTTTTTTATTAGCTTGAATTAATTGCATATAAGTCCTTGTAATATCCACAAATAAACTGTGTTCTACCGCATAAACCTCTAAATCATAATGGAAAATTTCATTGAGAAATTTCCGAATTAAAATTAAATTTTCTTTTTCTTGGGCTTTTGAAGAAAGAATTTTATAATTATAGACCAACACAATAAATTCTTTTGATGCTGCTCCTACTTTAGCATCGACAAGAAGTTGAGCAATATATCTTGTTTTTTCATTGTCTAAATAGGAGCGAATGCAATCCCATTGTGCAATTAAATCATTTTTAAATTTTTTATCTCCATGCGCAACAATATTAATATATTCATCCATAGTATATTGAATCTTTAATGAAGGTGCAGCGGGCTTATAATCTTGTTGGATTTCTAAGGGTTGACTTTCCTCTTGCTTTATTTTTACAGGATGAATGGTCTTTTCAATGACCGGTTGTTTTATTTCTTCTGTCTCTTTTTTTTCTTTCAAAAACTGTGGTTCTTCTTTTATTGTATCACCTTTCATTTTTTCAATTGCTTTTAACGAAGCTAGTTCAAAAAACAAACGATAATTGGAAGATTGTCGATAGTAATTTAAGGTTTCATTTAAAATATCGACAATGGCTAATGCTTGATTTGTCGTATAATACTTTAATACTTCAGATGCTTGCTCTTTATTTAAACGTTCTAACACTTGATTATCACTTGTAAATTGATAAACAATCGTATCTTTTAAGCAAACCATTAAATCGTAAGTCAAACGCTTGACATCAATTCCTTTTTCAATGTATTGTTCAATCATTTCTAGCACTTCGTTTGTTTTATTTAAAGCAATCAAAGACAAATAATGCACCATTTCTGCAGTCGACATCATTCCATAAATGTCATAAATATGTTGCAAGGTCAAATGATCTTTTGCATAACTTACAACTTGATCTAAAATACTTAAAGCATCTCGCATTCCACCATCAGCTAATTCACTGATAAGAGTAGAAACTCCATTTTCAGCAGTAATATTTTCTTTTTCCATGATTTCTTCGACTTTTTCTTTTATATCTTCAAATGAGATTTTATTAAAATCGAATCGTTGACAACGCGATAAAACTGTTGGAATAACCTTGTGAATATCGGTTGTTGCTAAAATAAAAATGACATGAGAGGGTGGTTCTTCTAACGTTTTTAATAAAGCATTAAAAGCTCCTGGAGTCATCATATGCACTTCATCAATGATATAGACTTTATATTTGCCTTTAATAGGAGCATACTTTACTTTTTCAATTAAATCTCTTACTTCATCCACCCCATTATTACTTGCAGCGTCTATTTCAATAATATCAGGATGACTATTTTGATTGATGGCAATACAATTTTCACATTCGTTGCAAGGTTGATGGTCTTCATTCAAACAATTGACTGCTTTAGCTAATATTTTTGCAGTTGTTGTCTTTCCTGTTCCTCTTGGACCACTGAAAATATAAGCATGAGCTATTTTTTTAGTGGCTATTACATTTTTTAAAGTAGTAATAATATGCTTTTGCCCGACCATGCTTTCAAAATCATTGGGTCTATAAGTTCGGTATAATGCTTTGTATGCCATCTTTAATCACTCCAATATTTATTATACTTTATTTCGCTTATTTTTAAAATAAGTACTAAGTATTTTTGAACATTTTTCATCTTCAAAATATAAAGTCTGAGGGTAATGATTCAAACCTTTCACTTGGTATAAAGAAAAAGTCGATTCTATGGCTCCGCCTTTTTTATCCTTGGCACCATATATAACTTTTTTAATCCGACTTTGCATAATCGCGCCAGCACACATCGCACAAGGTTCTAAAGTGACATATAATGTGCAATCATCTAAATGCCAATTGTGTAATTTCTTGCTTGCTTTTTCAATGACAAGAATCTCTGCGTGTTTAGTCGCAGATTGTTTTTTTTCTTTTAAATTATGGGCTTTTGCAATCACTTTATCGTCTTTTAACAAGATTGCTCCAACAGGAACTTCATCCTTTGAATATGCTTTTTTTGCTTCTTGAAAAGCTAAATTTAGATATTTTTGGTGTTTTTCTTCCATGATTGTCACCACCTTTTTATTATACTAAAAATAGAGTCGCTTTTAAATAGCAATTTTTTTCAAAATTGTAAACAATTTACAGCAATTTCATGTATAATAGGTGTAACGAGGTGAAATTATGAATAGAAAGTTGATGGCTTTTTTTGCCATTGGATGTTTAAGCATCTCCGGTTGTACAAAAAAGCAACCACAAGATTTAGTACCTGCTGACAAAGGTATAATCGAAGTATATGATACAAAGGACTTAGTCAATATTCATGGGGTTTTAAGTGATTATGGATTTCCATTGAAAAATTTACATTTTTATAATGATGATACAATGGTGACTGGAGAACAAATGAATTGGACAGGTTCTAGTAATGTCGCTCATATATCAAATGGGGTATTGGTTTATGATCAAGTTGGGCGCGTTGTCTTCAAAGCGAGTTATAATGAAAATGATTATCAAATCAATGTAATCGTTAATAAAAACGAACAAGAAAGATATTTATATGAAGAAGTCGATATTGCTACTGCAGAACCTTATTTTAAAATTAAAGAGGGAAATGCAAATAATGTCATATTTGATCATGATGCTAATTCTATAACTTTGCAAGCTAATAGTGGAACTACTCGCGTCGATTATCCTATTGAATTTGGTTTCAATTATGACTATACAATTGAAGCTGACTTTAAATTTATCAGTGCAAATGATCCCACTCGTTATGCAGGAATTATGTTTAGAACTGATTTGACAGATGTCAACTCTTGGTATCAAATGGATGTAAGAAATAACGTACAAACAGATACCGCTGGTCAATATGGTGTAGAGTGTACACAAAAAGTTAGCAATACCTTTTTATATCCTCAACGTCATGTAATGGAAAAAGCTCTTCCAACTTTTGAAGATAGTAAATTAAAAGTAGAAGTTAGTGGAATGACCGCTAAATTTTACATTAATGATGAACTTGTCATTGATACAGTATTAAATAATTTAACTGCTGGTGATATTGGTTTTCAAGTTAATGGAGGTCAAGCACGATTTTCAAATATTAAAATTTATACAGGAACAGCAAATATAACTCACACTCAAGACCGCGCTGCTTCTTATGTTCAAAAAGAAAACATGACTTCTGCTTTCCCTGTGCTTTCTCCTAATTTTTCAACTGCAAGTGAAATAAATCAAGCAATTAGCAATAATTTAATTTTATCTTATTCTTTGAAAGCCGAACTAGATAATAATCAAATTGTCGCCAAAACATTTGATGGAGAAACGATTGCAAATTTATATACTTTATTAAAAAATTTTAAAGGGCAATTAATTCCAAATATTCTTATAGAAACAAAGGAAGTAGCCGAAAAAGTCGCTTATTTGACTGCTTCTTTGGGAATAGAAGATTGCACCGTTTTATCAAAAGATCCTGAAGTTTTAAAAACTTATTATGATGTAAACCCTTTAGGCAGATTAGGTTATATCTCTTCTTTAACTTCTATTAATACTTATCAACAAGCTTCTCAAGAATGTTTCACCGCTGGCGCTGCACACGCAAACATTGTTTGTTTAGATGCTAAAGCGATTAGTAAAGATGCTGTTTTTTGGATTAATTCTAGAGGATATGGAGCTTGGGCAATAAATATGGATGCTTCTAATGCCTTAGCCCCTTACCAAGCTACTCTTTCTGGAGCAGGAACTTATATTGCATCTAGTCAAGAAGAAGCATTGAAAGCTGTAGATACTTCTATTTTCCATTTAGGAAATGCATTATTTAGAAAACCAGTAATTACTGGACATCGTGGTGATGGTTCAAACATCAATTACCCTGAAAATAGTTTGGAATCTTTTCTTTGGGCTGTTGAAAATGGGGCTAGTGCGATTGAATTAGACATTCATACCACTTTAGATAATCAATTAGTTGTCATTCATGGTGGTGGAAGTACAGGAATTTCTACTTCTGAAACCACAACTTGTTCTATCAATATGCGTGATGCTACCTTAGAACAATTAAAACAATGTCATTTAAAACAAAATGGCGTTGCAACAGAATATACGATTCCAAGTTTTGATGACGTATTAAATGCATTCCAAGATAAAGATACTATATTAGTCGTAGAAATCAAAGATTCTCGTATTAAAACAGCGCAATTAATGCTAGAGGCTTTACAAGAATATGAAATGATGGATCGTGTTGTCGTGATTGATTTTAGTACAGCTTCTTTAAATTATATTAAAAAAGTTGCTCCGGGATTACATGTAGGATATTTAAATTCCGTCAATGTCAAATCAATGGATGATTATTACAATACTTATCAAAATTATTTCAACAAAGAAATTGGTTTATCTCCTAATATCGGCAATTTATCCGAAGATGGTATTGTTGCAAGCACCAGCAGAGGGAATAACTATTGGGTATGGACCTTTGATGTCGCTTCTAACGCAAATTTCTTAAATTATATTAAGTATGGAAATATCGCTTTTACAACCAATCGTGTTGATTTATCTTCTGACTGGAAAATTCGTTTTGATAGCAAACAAGAACAATATACATTAACTAAAGGACAAACCGTATCTTTACAAGGATATTCAACTACTTTTAAAAACGAAACAGCAGATGAAACAAATTTCACTATTAAACCACTTATTAATGATGATGTAATTACGATTTCCAATCAATCAATTACCGCTAAAAATACAGGAACGGCTTATGTAATTTTAAGTTATGAAACTACCTTTACTTTGGGAGCATCAAATTATTATACAATTTATAGTGATATCATCGAAATTCAAGTACAATAAAAAGCGTGCATAAAACACGCTTTTTTATTTTTTTTAAATAAAAGGCCATCGCACATAGTTGATTTCTTAAGGCTGCTGTCTTCCGACTCTGACCTGGTTCAAAACTACCTATCACGATGGTAATCTTATTATACGCATTTTTCTTTAAAAAAACAACCAATTTTCTTTTGAAAAAAAAGAAAAAAAGCTCGGACTTTGAAAGCGCTATATTATTTTAAAATAAAACTATATTTTTTAAAAAAACAATGTTACAATGTATATGCAATTCATTTAGTAAATAAATTGTATAGAAGGAGGACACATCCCTATGGGAAAAGCTTATTTGCCTAGCAATATTAAAAATGTTGCATTACTAGGCCACCAAGGTGTTGGTAAAACATCACTCATTGAATCTTTATTATATGTTACAAACAAAATCAATAAAAAAGGGCATATAACCGAAGGAACAACCATTTCTGATTATACAAAAGAAGAAAAGAAAGCTCGCATTTCTATTTATTCTACTGTGGTTCCTTTGGAACTTGAAAATGTAAAATTCAATATATTAGATACTCCTGGCTTTTTTGATTATGTTGGTGAAGTGAGAGCTTCATTAAGCGTAGCAAGTTGTGCAATTTTAATTGTTGATGCAACAAAAGGAGTAGAAGTCGGAACCAAAAAATCTTGGAAACGAATTCAACGTTATCATTTACCAGCCATTATTGTCATCAATAAAACGGAAAAAGAAAATGCAGACTTTAATAAAGTCGTTGCTCAACTTCAAGAACTTATTGGAACCAATGCCGTTCCTTTAGTTGCTCCACATGGCATAGCAACTACTTTTGATGGAGTCATTGACATTTTAAATAAAGAAGTTTCTCTTTATAATGATGGCAAAATTACTTCTACTTCCTCAACAACAGAAGTAGATTCCCAACATGCTAATTTAATTGAACAAATCGCAACACATGATGATTTATTAACTGAAAAATTCTTGATGGAAGAAGAAATCAGCGATGAAGAATTAAAAGAAGGATTAAAACATGCTGTAGTAAATGGGCATTTATATCCAATTATTGCGTCTTCTATTCGTCATAATATTGGTATTCAAAAACTATTGGAAATAATGGAAAACTATCTTCCTGCTGCTGACACAAGAGTTGTCAAAGATATTAAAGTGGATGCCAATGCACCTTTTAGTGCTCAAGTATTTAAAACTATCGTCGATCCCTTTGTAGGTAAAATCAGTTATGTCATCGTTCGTTCAGGAAAATTAAAAAGAGATTTACAAATTTATAATAGTACAAAACAACTAAAAGATAAATTAGGATTAGTTTATACTCCTTTTGGAAAAGATTTAAATGAAACAGCTGAATTAGTTGCTGGAGATATTGGAGTAGTGACAAAAGTTAATTCATTAGAAACAAATGATACTTTCTGTGATCCTAGCCATGAAGTGGTATTTGATCCTATCCGTTTCCCTCAACCAATCGTTTATTATGGTATCACTGTTGCCAATAAAAACGATGATGCAAAAGTCGGAGAAGGATTAAAGAAAGCTGCTCAAGAAGATTTAACTATTTCTTTTGAAAGAAATCCTGAAACTAAACAATTAGTTGTCGGCTGCCAAGGTCAAATGCATATTGACACCATTATTGACAAAATTAAAAACACTTATAATGTTTCTTGTTCTACAGAAGAAGCAAAAGTTCCTTATCGTGAAACCATTAAAGGTTTTGCGGATGTAGAAGGTCGTCATAAAAAACAATCAGGTGGTGCGGGACAATATGGTGTTGTCAAAATTAAATTTGAACCAAGTGATAAAGATTTTGAATTTGTAAACGACGTCTTTGGTGGTGCCGTTCCAACAAACTTCATTCCAGCTGTTGAAAAAGGATTGATTGATTCGTTAAAAACAGGGGTTTTAACAGGAAATCCTGTCATAGGAATTAAAGCGACTTTATATGATGGAAGTTATCATCCAGTTGATTCTAACGAATTATCCTTTAAAATTGCCGCAAACTTAGCTTTCAAAGAAGGTTGCAAAAAGGCAAAACCAGTATTACTTGAACCCATTTTAGATGTTTCAATCACTGTACCAAGTGACTTTGTAGGCGATGTCATGAGTAGTGTTTCAAAATACAGAGGAACTGTTGGAGAAATGGAAAGTGTGGAAGATGAACAAATTATCCGTGCATCGATTCCTCAAGTTGAATTTACAAAATGTGTCATCGAATTAAAAACTTTAACGCAAGCACAAGCACAATTCACTTCTCAATTTGCTCGTTATTCTGAAGTTCCTGCAATGACTGCAGAAAAAATCATTAACGCTTATAAAGCATCTTTAAATGAATAAAATTAAAACCCTTTTATAGGGTTTTTTATTTACAATTAAATTGAATTTGTTATAATATCATATATGATGAAAAGGAGAATGAATTATGTCTTTTAAAACTGATTTTGTCGTGATTGGTTTAGGTCAATTTGGATTAAGTATTGTAAAAACTCTTCTTCAAGAACATAAAAATGTCATGGTTTTAGATTGTGATATTGAAAAAATTAATCGAATTCGCGATAAAGTCGCTTTTGCAGCTGCTTTAGATGCAACCGATGAAGATGCTCTTTGCGAAGTAGGCATTAAAAATGCAGAACACGTCATTGTTGCAATGGGATCCAATTTTGAAAATGGATTATTAACAACCGTTGCTTTACAACAACTGGGTGTTAAAAATATTACGGTTAAATCAAATGATGAAACGCAATCAAAAGTATATCGCCAATTAGGAATTGAAGACATTGTCTCTCCAGAAATTGAAACTGGGGTAAAGGTTGCAAGAAGATTAACCCATAGTTCTTTACAAGATTTTATTGAATTAGGAGTGGATTTATCTATTATTAAAATTGAAGTTTTAAACGAAAAATTAATCGGTAAAAGCATTATAGATGCCCATTTTAGAGAAAAATTTGGAGCAAATATTATTGCTATCAAAAGAAAAGAGAAAACCTTTATTCCCTCTGCTTCAGAAGTATTAGAACATGGCGATTTATTATCCATCATCATTCACAATAAAAATCTATCTAAAATTGAACAATATGTTGGAAAAAATGTTTAATTTATGATTCCACAAGCGACAAAAAAAAGATTACCTCAATATTTAAGAGTTCTTCAAGAACTAAAAGAAAGAGGAAATAAAAAAGTATATTCTTATCAAATTGGGAATATGATGGAAATTAGTGAAACCACAGTGCGTAAAGACTTTATGTTTTTAAACACAGTTGGCAAATCAGCTTATGGTTATGATGTCTCAACCTTAATCAAAACTTTAGAGCAAGAAATGCTCATTAATCATCAAGAAAAACTAGTTTTGATTGGTGTGGGTAGTTTAGGAACAGCCTTATTAAAATACAATTTTATGTCAAATCGTATTGGAAAGATTGTTTGTGGTTTTGATGTTGACCCTCAAAAAGTAAACAAAAAAAATTATGGAGTTCCCATTCATGACATGGCTATGATTCATAAAAAAATGCCTAAAAATGTAAGTATTGCTCTTTTAGCTATTCCTAAAGAAGAACTTGATGGCGTAATTAATCAACTTATCAACTTAAAAATACAATCTTTTATCAATTTTAGTGATGGATTGCCTAGAAAAAGGAAAAATGTAAAAGTTTATTCCATTGACTTAGTTGAAGCCATATCTAAAGCAATTTATGAAATGAAAAGTAAAAACACTTCATTAAAATAAAAAACAAAAAAATCCGTATAAAACGGATTTTTTTATGCCCACCACATTGAATTTGGTTTTTGTTGGGTAATCATTGTTTTTTGTAAAAACTCGATTGCTTTTTCTAATCCTTCAATTGGAGTCATAATAGAATCTTCATGTTCAATAGAAATGACATGATCATACCCAATTAGATTTAAAGCAGAGAAAATATCTTTCCAATATTTTTCTCCATTTCCATATCCAACCGTTCTAAAAACCCAAGAACGATGTAGTTCATCTTGATAATGTTTTGTATCTAATACACCATTTTTAGCGACATTTTCTTTATCTAATCCCGTATCTTTTGCATGGAAATGATAAATAGCTCCTTGCAAATATTTAATTGCGCTTACCATATCAACACCTTGCCAAATCAAATGAGAAGGGTCAAAATTAGCACCAATCATCGGATCAACTGCATTTCTAAGTTTTAATAAAGTTTCGGGATTATACACACAAAATCCAGGGTGCATTTCTAAACAAATGTATTTTACATGATGTTCTTTTGCAAATTTTACTGCTTTTTTCCAATAAGGAATTAATACTTCTTCCCATTGCCATTTTAAAATCTTACTAAAATCTTCTGGCCAAGGACAAGTTACCCAATTTGGGTATTGACTCGTCTTACTATCTCCAGGACAACCTGAAAAAGTAATGATTCGTTCAACATTTAATTTTTCTGCTAAAATACAAGCTGCTTCAAAATCTTTTTGATAAGCACGAGCAATTTCTAAATTAGGATGAATGGGATTTCCATGACAAGACAATGCCGCAATTTCACAATGATAACGTTCAAATAAATCTTTAATTTCTTGAATTTTTTTATCATCGTGAATACATTCTTGTACATTAACATGAGCTGTCCCTGGGAAACCTCCACAACCCAATTCCACACTATATACTCCATGACTTGTCAAAAATTGAAGCATTTCTTCTAAAGAACGATCTGCTAAAGCAGGACTAAACACGGCTAATTTCATAATGATTGATTGCTCCTTTATATTTTTTCTAAAGAAGGTACATTTGGACAAGAAAGGTCCTCTGCCTTCATTTTTGGTTTTGCCCAATTTATAGCATTTAAAAGAACTTGTTGCACTTCCTTAATAAGAAAAGTGGGATTTGTTTCATGTCCTGGTTGGAAATAAAAGACTTTCCCATACCCTCTTTGATAACAACAACCGCTTCTAAAGACATTGCCTCCTTGGAACCAACCAATAAATACTAATTCATCAGGTGTTGGGATTCCAAAAGGTTCACCATACATTTCTTCATGAGGAATTTCAAAATACTCATTTAATCCTTTAGCAATAGGATGAGCCGGATTGACAACCCAAACACGTTCCTTTTCATCAATTTCACGCCATTTTAAATTACAAGCTGTTCCCATTAATCGTTTAAAAGGTTTAGCCAAATGAGAAGAATGCAAAGCAACAAATCCCATTCCTTTTAAAACAGATTCTACGATACGATTCGTCGTTTCGTCCGTAACATCTTGATGATTACAATGTCCCCACCAAACCATAACATCTGTTTCTTTTAAAACTTCATCAGAAATCGTATTAATATCTTCTAACGTATAAGTTTTGACTTCATGTCCTGCATGTTCAAATAAATCTTTTAACGCACCATGAATGCCATTAGGATAGGCTTGTAAAGTTTTTCCTTGTCGATGAAAATCGTTGTATTCGTTATATATGACAATTTTCATAAAGTAACCTCTTTTCCTGTTTGTGCAGATTGATAAATAGCTTGTAAAATTTTAATCATATCTACTCCTTGTTGAGGAATAAAATCTGGTTTTTCATCGTGTAATACCACATTTACGAAATGTTGTAAATTAGCTGCATGACCATTAGATATTAATGATCCATGAGGATTCAAATCAAATAGTTGTCCATTTTCTTCGGTATAGATTTCATAGTGATGAGGTTCCCACATCAATCCACCTTTTGTTCCTCTTAATTCAACAAAGTTTTTTTCTTCTTTCACATTAGAGGCCCAACTAAATTCAATTTGTAAACAAGCCCCATTGTCAAATTTGATAAAACCCATTGCTAAATCTTCTACATCAAACGTTCCATTTTCAATTGTGTCTCCAAAACTTGCATGAACAGAATCGCTTTGAGAATCATCATTTGCAAATTTATTGTAAATTGAGCCAGAAACAGCCACTGGTTTTGGATTACCCATAAAATAAATGGCTAAATCAATCATATGCACACCTAAATCAATTAAAGGTCCACCACCAGATTGTGCTTTTGTTGTAAACCAGCCACCTTTTCCAGGAATTCCTCTTCTTCTTTGCCAGCCACAACGACCACAATAAATTTCTCCCATTTTTCCTTCTTCAATATATTTTTTTAAGTATTTAGAAGTTTTTAAATGTCGGTTGTTGCGCATGACCATTAATACTTTATTCATTTGTTCTGCTGTTTTTTTCATTTCCATGACTTCTTGTACCGATATAGCATCTGGTTTTTCACAAAAAACGTGTTTATTTGCTTTTAAAGCCTGAATCGTAATAATGGAATGTAAATAATTCGGAGTACAAATATCGACCGCATCAATTGTTGGATCAGCAATTAAATCACTATAATTTTGATATTTTTTTATAGGATGACCTACGATTTTTTCTACTTCTTCCATGCGATGGGGTAAAATATCACAAGTTGCAACGACTTCTACTTCTGGAATTGTTTGATATGCTGGTAAATGCACAGTTTTAGCAATTCCACCATTTCCAATAATCCCAATTCTTAATTTTTTCATTTTTATTTTTTATTCCTTTCTTTGAGTTCATTTTTATTATATAAAATGCCGCGTTTTTTTGCTAGATATTATAAAAAAATCTCTTTTCATTTATATGAAAAGAGACGACTTATTAAAATTATGCAGCAGGTTGTTTTTTCTTTTTATCTATTTTTCTTTTTAACAAGACAATTGCTGTTAAAAAAATTGCTAAAATCACAAAAGTAATGATTAATCCTAAAATGCTTTGGTTATATACTTGTGCCCCAACAGAGGTCCAAATGATAATACCAGGAATTCTAGATAAACAATAAATGGTTAAAACCCGACTTGGTTTAACAGGTGTGAGTCCCGCACAATACATTAAAATATCCTTTGGAACAAATGGCAAATTACATATGACAAATAAAGATAAAGTCCCTGCATTTGAATTTAAAAGATTTGTTATATTTTCTAACTTTTTAGGTTTGATAAAACGAGAAATAAATCCATATCCTAACCATCTTGCTATAAAAAAGGCGATAATCGTTCCGATAAAAACACCAATAATAGATAAAATAGACCCAGCATAAATGCCAAAAATAAATCCTCCTACCATATTAACGGCATCTCCTGGTAACACAAAGACGACGACTTGCAGTATTTGTAAAAATATAAAGGCAATAAAACTTAAACTTTTATAAGATTTTATTTTATCTCGAATAAGACCAAAATCAGAAAATATTTTTAATTTTGGTGCTAATATAATACTACCTGTAATTACTGTTATAAAAAATAAAATAAAAATGACAAATTTAATGATATCCTTTTTCTTAGCTTTTTCCATTTTTTTACCACCCTTACCCCAATCAATACAATATATTAATAGGTAAAGATAAATATGTTTTAAACCACAAAAGGATTCAAAGATTTATGCTTGCTCATTAAAAAACAATTGATTTAATTTTTGAACTTTTGTAAATAACAACCAAATTAAAAAAGATAAAAGAGCTGCTAAAGCAAAACCAAATAAAATATCAGAAGGATAATGGACATAAAAATACATTCTAGAAAATGCAATCAAAGAGGCAAAAATAAAAGCAATTATCCCACTTTTCCACTTTTTATTAAAAAACAAAACAAATACAGGAATAAAACTATGTAAAGTATGACCACTAGGCATAGAATACCCAGATGGACAAGCAATATAATGAAGATGGTTAGGATAAACAACACAAGGTCTTTCTCTTGCAATCACATTTTTTAAAAATAGATTTCCTATTAAAAATCCAACAGCCATTGTAATTAAAATATAAACTCCGATTTTTCGATACTTTTTAAAGCAAAAACAAATAATTGCTATTACAATTCCAAAAATGCCTGCTTCCCCTAAAAAAGTAAATATTTTCATTATTATGTCTAACCAATCACTTCTCATATGCTCAGCAATAAAATCAAGTATTTTCGTATCCATTTTCTCACCTTCTTTTTCAGTATATCACATTTGAATAATTTGTTTACTTTTAATTCTTTTCTCCATATAATTGAATTATAAAGGGGATGATTAAATGGCTAAAACGGAAATTAAGAAAAAAAGAGGAATAAACCTTTTTTATAATATTAATCGGATTTTAATCGGACTAATATTAATTTCAAGTGTTGTCGGTATGTTTTTTGTCGATGATGATAGTAATCGAAGTCGTTTTGCTTTTGTTGCTGTACAATCTTTATTATTTTTGTTATGTTCCTTTGTACCACATTTTTTAGAAAAAAAAGCAAAATTGAATTTTTCTAATATTTTACTAATCATCTATTTAGTGGTGTGTATTTGCCATTTCGTATTGGGAGAAATATTTGATTTTTATGTCTACGCCAAAGGTTGGGATTCCATTTTACATACATTTACTGGAGCTACTTTAGCTATTGTTTCTTTTTCGGTGATTAATATTTTAAATGAAAATGTAAAAGGTGTAAAATTATCTCCTTTATTTGTTGCGATTTTTGCTGTTTGCTTTGCTGTAACAATTGGCGTTTTATGGGAAGTTGTAGAATATTTTGCAGATGAAATCACAGGTTCGAATATGCAACGATATATGAATTCTGCAACAAAGGAACAATTTATTGGACGAGCAGCTTTAAAAGATACAATGAAGGATTTAATGTTAGATACTATTGGAGCAACGATTTTTGCAATCATTGGTTACTTTGCTTTAAAACATGAAAAAAATGCTTTTGAAAAATTTACAATTTCCAAAAAAGAAAACAAAAAAGAAGAAAATTTAGCAATAGAAGAAAACGAAATTCCACTTGAAACGGAAGAAAAGAATGAATAAAAAACCAAACCTTTTTGTTTTATGCTATAAAACAAAGAGGTTATTTTTTTCTTGTCATAATTCTTTTTTTCTTTTATAATGAAAAAGACTTTTTTTAAAGGGGCTGATAAAATGAAGAAAAAAAGAAAAGTCACAAACTTGTTAGGAGTATGTTTTGCTATTATTTTAACTGGCTGTTCACAAACAAAAACAACCGAATCCAATTCAAACTCTTACCAAAATTCAAATTCTAGTTCTGTTTCATTGCCGAATTTGGATTCTAATTCAAGTTCTTCTAGCAATGTTGAAGAACCGCTACAATATTACACTTATCGCTTTTATGATGCTGAAAATATTGTTATAAAAGAAGATACAATTTTAGAAGGAGAACCAATTATTCCGCCAGAAACTAATCCAGAAAAGAAAAAAACTAGTCAATTTACCTATACCTTTTCAAAATGGAGTTTAGATGATTTTTCTGCAATTTCTAAAGATGAAGATATTTATCCAATTTATATTGAAACAATAAACCAATATACTTATACTTTTTTAAATTATGATGACTCCGTTTTAAAACAAGTCACTGCTGATTATGGAACGACAATTATTGCTCCAGAAGATCCTACTTATTCAAAAGAGGAAGAGTTAATTTATACTTTTATTGGTTGGGATCAAGATTTTTCCCTTTTAACACAAGATATTACGATAAAAGCAATGTATTCTATTCAAACAGATGTACAAAAACAAGCATTTAATATTGTTCGTTCTGCTTTTGAAAAGAATCAAATCATTACGATTACTGCTTCATTGCAAGAATTTGCTGCATTGAATATTCAAATGCAATTCAGCATATCAGATGAAGTTTTACAACAATTATTATCTTTCCAAATTGTCACGATTGAACAATTATTACAAGCTGTCACTTTAAAAGCAATCATTACTTATAATGATGAAGTCTTTTTAGTCGAAATCAACCCATCTCAGTCTTATCTTTCCTACAAAGATAAGGTTTATCAAGTGGATTTATTAAAAACTTATCAAACACTAATTGACGTTTTACCAAAAGAAGTATTTGACATCGTTTCTTTTTTAGAACAACTTATGAAACAAGAAATTCCTGTTAAAGATTTAAGTGTTGAAAAAACAGAAAAAGAAGCGACCATTCACGTCGTTATTGATTGTTCAAACATACAAACTTCTACTACTTTTACAAGTCAAAATGAATTTCAATGTGACGCAACATTTTCTATAAATGAAGAAGCATACGCTTTTTCATCTGCAAGCATGAGTTTTTTTAATCAAACTTTACAAGTTTCTTTACTAGAAAAAGAATTTATATTTGAAATCAATTATGACAATGCTTTAAACTGGTTAGATTGTTTGCTAGCTTTTGCTCCTTCTATTTCTAAAACAGCTCAACTTAAAGATTTCCATCTTACTGGAAAAATTCAATTATCCGCTACGGCACTTGTAAAAGCAGATATTGCTTTTGATATTAAAATTAGCATTGATGAAAACCAACATGTTTTTGCTATTTTAGATTTAACCATGTCTCCAAATTGGTTAGGTACCACTATCATTAAAGAAAATACTCATTCTCTAGTCTATATTGACCAATCACAAAGTAAAATTTATTTAAATCGGACAACAAAAGAAGTACTTATTAAAACTTGGACTTTTGAAGAATTTCAAGCAGATATGGCAAATAATATCTTTGATATTTTAAATGCTTCTGACTCCGTACGAAGTAATTCGGATGCCCAAGCAACAGTGGATTTCAGCGAATTAATTAAAAATATTACACTCAATGAGGATAGTACACTTTTAACAATCACTATTAATAAAGATGCAATCACTTTAACAAAAGAAGAATCCTCACTTAGCGTTTCTAAAGATTTTGTGATTGCTATTGCTACCAACTCAGAAGGATATTTGTCCTCTATAAGTTTATCAGGTGCAGTTGCTTTGTCTGTTTTTTCTTTAAACATTTCAATGACAAATGCATCACTAGTTGATATTGGCGAGTCTTTCAATGTTTCTCAAATTATCCAAGATGCATTGGAAGCAGGAACAATTACACATTAACAATTGACAAATTGTTAATGAAATACATATAATTAAAATAGAAAACGGAGGGGTGTTTATGAAAAATGATGGAAAAACAAAGCTTTTTATTGGCGCTGTTTTAGGTGTTTTATTAGTGATTTCAGCTTTAATTGGATTAGTATTATGGCCTATTCATAATGAATTATATGCCGGAATGAAAACTTTATATTTGGTAACTAAAATTACGGTCTTAGTTTTATTTGCAGTGCACATTGTGCTTTGCCTTTTACCAAATGCTAAATTTGCCACTAAAATTGTGCAAACCGCTTTTGTATTAATTTTACAATTAGTTCCTTTAATTGTAAGAATTGATTTTAAATCAACTACAGCTCCGATTATTATCTTATTATTTATTTTGCTATTCTTTGTTCTTTTCTATTTTGGCCAAGGTTTATCAGCCAAAAAATTTAATGAAGACGAAGACCGAGCTGGGCATAGTTCTAACTATCGAGGATAAAAAAAGGCTCTAAGGTAAGTTTCTTACTTTAGAGCTTTTTAAAAATAAAAGCATGATTTTTAACCCATGCTTTTTCATTTCAAATTATATTAAAGTAACGCCACCATATACAACGCCGACAACAGCTATAATGGCAAGAACCCAATAAATAACATACCAAACGGTACTTTTTGTTCCCTTAGCAAAAGGATGAGCCGCAATGACAACGGTTAAAACTAAACTGAGTTCACCAACCATTTGTAAAATGACGCCGATACTTCCTAAATTTAAGTTTGTTGCATTTAAAATTTTCATTATACCAGCTAAAAATAAAGCTAAAAATGCTAAAATTCCTAAAATTTTATTTCTGTCTTTCATATTTTTTCCTCCATCTTTCGTCCATATTGTAGCACATTCTCTTTTATTTTAAAACAAAAGATTTATTATTTAGAAAAGGAGATTTATCATGGAATGTATATTAAAAATTGAAAAAAATTGTTGGAATCGATTAGATGACTATTTTTCTTCACTGATTCACCTTCATGGTAAGGTTTTATATGTATCGGATGAAAACATTGATAAACTTTTTGGTCAACGAATCAAGCCAATTTTAAAAAAATATGCCATTTTAAAAGAACAATTTGTCGACAATAATACAATAGAATATGCCATGGATATCGCCGAACGAGTCATCGCAACAGATATTCAATTTATTGTAGGACTCGGTGGTGGAAAAGTTTTAGATATTTGTAAATATGCCGCCTATGTTTCTAAAACTAAATTTATTTCTATTCCTACTATTGTCTCTAATGATGGAATCGCTAGCCCGATTGCTGTTTTAAAAAGACAAGATGGAAAACCAAAAAGTTTAGGATGTGCCATTCCTTATGCTTTGTTTGTTGATTTAGAAGTCATTATGAAAAGTCCAGTTAAATACATTAAGGCTGGTATTGGTGATACTTTATCGAATTATACGGCTTTATATGATTGGAAATTAGCGACCAAAGCAAAAAAAGAACAAATGAAAGACTTTGCTTATTTAATGTCTTCAACTGCTTTAGATACTCTTTTGAATTGTCGATTTAATCAAATGGACTATCCCTTTATAAAAAGTTTAGTGCAATCTTTGGTTTTATCTGGCATTGCAATGGATTTTGCTGGGACAAGTCGTCCTTGCAGTGGAGCAGAACATTTATTTAGTCATGCATTGGATTATTATTGTGAACAAACCAATCTTCATGGATTACAAGTAGCCTTAGGAAGTATTGTCATGGCAAAATTACAAAACCGAAAATACGACTTTTTGCTCACTTATTTAAAAAATTTTGATGTTCAAATCAATCCTAAAGTTTTAAAAATTTCCAAAGAAGATTTTATCTTTTGTATGCATCAAGCAAAATCATTACGACCAGATAAATATACGATATTAGATGAAGTCTCTTTAAATGACGAATTGTTATCTTGCATTTACGATGACTTATGTGAGGAATTATAATGGATGCTTTAATTTTAGCAGCTGGTATAGGCAGTCGATTACAAGAACTTGGGGAAAAAACACCAAAATGTCTATTAGAAGTACATCAAAAAACGCTTCTAGAAAGACAAATTTCAGTTCTTTTAAAAAACGGCATTCAAACAATTTATATTGTGGGTGGCTATCAATTTGAAAAAATAAAACAATTCATTGACTCTACCTTTTTGAATCAACCCATTGTTTTGATTGAAAACAAAGAATATGCCACAACCAATAATATGGCTTCTTTATTGCTTGCAAAACCTTTTTTAGAAGGAAGAAGTTTTTTATGGCTAAATGGGGACATTATTTTTGAACCTGAAGTGATTCAAGGAATCCTTTCAGATTCATTTTTAGATGCGATTGCAATCGATTCTACTTGTTATTTTGAAGAATCAATGAAAGTAACCATCGCTGAAAATCGCATTCAATCTATTGCAAAAAATATCAATATAAACCAAGCAAGTGGAACAAGTATTGACTTATATAAAATTAGTTCAAAAACTTCTTTTGCTTTATTTAACCAAGTCGATTTATTATTACAAAAAGATAAAATGCAATGGAGTGAAGTAGCTTTGAATCAAATTTTAAAATCTCATATTTTTTTACCTTTTTATATTCATTCAAAATGGGTAGAAATTGATGATCAAGAAGATTTATTTGTTGCACAACAATTATTTGATTAAAACTAAAGTCTAGTAGTTTTCAAAAGAAAACTACTTTTTTTAATAAAAGTGTTGTTTTTATGACTTAAAATAATGAAATTATGCTATAATGTTTTACTGGGCTAAGGAGGTTATATTATGAAAAAGCCAGTTGTACTATGTATTATGGACGGATTTGGCATTACACAAAAGACGAAAGGAAATGCCATATACCTTGCAAAGAAACCAAATTTAGACTATTTAATGAACACTTATCCTCACACCTTGCTTCAAGCGAGTGGAATGGCTGTTGGTCTTCCAGAAGGACAAATGGGGAATTCTGAAGTAGGTCATTTAAATATCGGTGCTGGAAGAATTGTATATCAATCTTTAACATTAATTAATAAAGCCATTGCTGGTGGTACTTTTTATGAAAATGAAGCGTATTTAAAAGCAATGCAAAACGCTAAAAAGAAAAATACAAATTTACACATTTTTGGCCTTTTATCAGATGGTGGTGTTCATTCGCATATTAACCACATCAAAGCTTTAATTAAAATGGCAAAACAACAAGGATTAAAAGAAGTTTTTGTTCACGCTTTTTTAGATGGTCGGGATGTAGAGCCCACCACAGCATATGATTACATTAAAGAATTGCAACAAACTTTTAAAGAAGTTGGAATTGGTCAAATTGCTACTATTATTGGTCGCTCTTATGCTATGGATCGGGATACAAATATGGAAATGATTGATAAAGCATATACTTGTATGGTCGATCATATCGGTCATGCTTATACAGATGAAAAAACTTTTTTAGAAAATCAATATCAATTATTAAAAGATACCAATCGGAAAGTCATTGATGAATTTGTAGAACCTGGATACAATGCAAACAATCCTATTAAAATTCAAGATGGCGATAGTATCATTTTTGCAAACTTTAGACCGGATCGAGCAATTCAAATTTCTACTGTCTTTACAAACCCAGAATTTTATGCTCATCCAACTAGCCAAGATAAATTTAAAGCATATGAACCAAAAACTAAACTTAAAGATTTAACTTTTGTATGTACGATGAAATATGCGGAATCGGTAAAGGGGTTGATTGCCTTTAAGCCTGTCGCTTTAGATCACATCTTTGGTCCTTATATTGCAGAACATGGTTTAACTCAATTAAGAATTGCAGAAACTCAAAAATATGCTCATGTCACTTTCTTTTTTGATGGAACTATTAATTTTGATGGCATTGAAAAGCCACAAATTCCTGGATGTACACGTATTTTAATTAAATCTCCTGATGTCATTTCTTTTGATTTAAAACCAGAAATGGCTGCTTATGAAGTTTGTGACGCTTTATTAAAAGAAATTGATAAAGATATTCATGATGTCATCATTGTTAATTTTGCTAATTGTGATATGGTTGGGCATACAGCCGTCATGGATGCTACAATTAAAGCAGTAGAAGTGGTTGATGAATGTGTCGGTAAACTATACAAAAAAGTAAAAGAAAAAGATGGTTTATTATTTGTCACAGCCGATCATGGAAATGCGGATTGTTTAATTGATGACAATGGGTTACCAGTTACTAGTCATACGACAAATCCTGTACCTTTTATCGTTTGTAAATCAAAATTAAAATTAAGAGATGATGGAAACTTAGGAGATATATCTCCAACTTTACTACACGTTTTACATTTACCTCAACCTAAAGAAATGACAGGTCAGTGTTTAATTGTGCAAGAATAACTTTAAAAATATTTAAAAAATGCTATAATATCGGTGTATGAAAAAAATAAGGAGGAAATGAAAATATGCCAGTTATTGTTGATGTATATGCAAGAGAAGTCATTGACTCTCGTGGAAATCCTACCGTTGAAGTAGAAGTGACAACTGAATCCGGTGCTTTTGGAAGAGCAATTGTTCCAAGTGGTGCTTCTACAGGAGAAAGAGAAGCGTTAGAATTACGCGATGGAGACAAAAAAAGATATGGTGGAAAAGGAGTTTTGACTGCAGTTGAAAATGTAAATGAAGTCATTGCTCCAGAAATTGTTGGAATGTTTGTCGATGATCAAGTTGGTATTGATAAAAAATTAATTGAATTAGACGGCACTCCTTTCAAGAAAAGATTGGGTGCAAATGCAACTTTAGGTGTATCTTTAGCTTGTGCTAGAGCAGCAGCTGATTATTATGGAATGTCTTTATATCGTTACATCGGTGGAGCAAATGCAAAAAAATTACCTGTTCCAATGATGAATGTTTTAAATGGTGGTCAACATGCTGATTCTTCAGTAGACTTCCAAGAATTCATGATTATGCCTGTTGGTGCTCCAAGTTTAAAAGAAGCTTTACGTTGGGGTGCAGAAACCTTCCACGCTTTAAAGAAAGTATTAAAGGATAAAGGTCATGTCACTGCAGTTGGAGATGAAGGTGGTTTCGCTCCTAATTTATCAAGCAATGAAGAACCTTTACAAGTCATTATGGAAGCTATTAAAGCCGCTGGATATGTTCCAGGAAAAGATATTTGCTTAGCAATGGATGTAGCAGCAAGCGAATTCTACAATCCTGAAACCAAAAATTATGAATTAACAAAAAGCGGTCAAGGCATTAAAACAACAGATGAAATGATTGCTTGGTATGAAGAATTAGTAGAAAAATATCCAATTATTTCGATTGAAGATGGTTTAGGAGAAAGAGACTGGGATGGTTGGAAAAAACTAACTGAACGTTTAGGCCATAAAGTTCAATTAGTTGGTGATGACTTATTTGTTACAAATCCTTCTATTTTAAAAGAAGGAATTGAAAAAGGAATTGCCAATGCCATTTTAATTAAAGTAAACCAAATCGGTACTTTAACTGAAACATTAGATGCAATGGAAATGGCTACAAAAGCAAAATACACAACTGTTGTTTCTCATCGTTCTGGAGAAAGTGAAGATACAACCATTGCTGATTTAGCAGTTGCTTTAAATGCTGGACAAATTAAAACAGGTTCAATGTCTCGTACTGATAGAATTGCAAAATATAACCAATTATTAAGAATTGAAGATGAATTAGGTGAAAATGCAATTTATCCTGGTTTAAATGCATTCTACAATATAAAGAAATAAATTAATAAACACAAAGAAATTCTTTGTGTTTTATTGCACCAATGGCGGAATAGGTAGACGCGTACGTTTGAGGGGCGTATAGGGAAACCTGTGCGAGTTCAACTCTCGCTTGGTGCACCATCTAAAGCATACTAAAAGGCTATTTTGCCTTTAAAGCCCTAAAAAACATAAGTATTTTAGGGCTTTTTTAGTTGTTGGAGTTGCCTAAAAATGGTCTAAAGTAGGATTCATAATCGAGGCTATATTTTT